>Ga0187778_10000336_pt1 | contig 33790 bp, 31 predicted proteins | sample 1015_Q2_SP5_20_M_FD_132418 | JGI IMG/M metagenome (GOLD analysis project Ga0187778, IMG submission 132418) | Tropical peat soil microbial communities from peatlands in Department of Meta, Colombia - 1015_Q2_SP5_20_MG | ecosystem: Environmental > Terrestrial > Soil > Wetlands > Peat | place... | reverse complement strand
GCGAGGGGCAGAGTACCGATGCGGGGCACAGGGGCGGACCGGCCCGTAGTAGTGACGAAGCCCGGTAATGCGGGTGGAGCGAAGGGGCCGGGTCATCCGGGCTCTGTCGGTGGTCAACCGTGATGGTGCGGGAGGAGCCGGCGAGAGAGCCGAGGCCAAGGCCACGAAGTCGTTTGTCCTTTCCAAGTGGGCCGTGCATGAGGCCTACGAGAAGGTGAAGGCCAACCAGGGGGCGGCCGGTGTCGACGAGGTGTCCATCGCCAGATTCGAGGAGGACCTGAACGGGAACCTCTACAAGATCTGGAACCGGATGTCCTCGGGGAGCTACTTCCCACCGCCGGTGCGTGCCGTGGAGATACCCAAGCGAGGAGGAGGGGTCCGGGTCCTCGGCGTGCCCACCGTGGCCGACCGGGTGGCCCAGACCGTGGTGGCCATGGCCCTGGAGCCGGCGGTGGAGCCCATCTTCCACCCCGACTCCTACGGCTATCGCCCCGGGCGCTCGGCGCACGATGCGTTGGAGCGATGCCGGGAACGGTGCTGGAGATCGGACTGGGTGGTCGACCTCGACATCCGGGCCTTCTTCGACAGCATCGACCACGACCTGCTCCTCAAGGCGGTGTCCAAGCACACGGATCTGCCCTGGGTCCTCCTCTACATCCAGCGGTGGCTGATAGCCCCGCTGGAGAAAGAGGACGGCACCCTGGTCGCTCGAGATCGAGGAACCCCGCAGGGCTCGGCGATCTCACCCCTGTTGGCCAACCTCTTCCTCCACTATGCGTTCGACATGTGGCTGACCAAGGAGTTTCCGACCGTCAGCTTCGAGCGCTATGCGGATGATGCCGTGATCCACTGCGTGAGCAAGGCCCAGGCCGAGCAGGTGCTCGGTGCCCTGGCCCAGCGGCTGGGCGATCTCGGGTTGGAGCTGCATCCCGAGAAGACCCGCATCGTGTACTGCAAGGACGAGAATCGCCGGGGTGATCACGATCACACCAGCTTCGACTTCCTCGGTTACACGTTTCGTCGCCGGAGGGTGCGCAGCGAAGCTGGCGACCTGTTCGACAGCTTCGGCCCCGCCATCAGCGACACCGCCGCCAAGGCCATCCGCCAGCGGATCCGCCGCTGGCGGCTGCACCTTCGCAGTGGATCATCGCTCGAGGACCTCGCACGGGAGGTTAACCCTGTCGTGCGAGGGTGGATCAACTACTACGGCCGCTTCTACCGGTCGTGGCTACGGCGATCCCTCGCACGCATCAACGAGTACCTGGTGCGGTGGGCCCGAAGGAAATACAAGCGGTTGGCCCGCCATCCGAGCCGGTCGTGGCAGTGGTTGGGGCTCGTCGCAGAACGCTCCCCGACCCTGTTTGCGCACTGGCGGGTGGCCTGGCCCTGAGCTGGATGATGGGAGCCGGATGAGTCGAGAGGCTCACGTCCGGTTCTGCGAGAGCCGGGGGGTGCGATTCCCCCCGGCCACTCACCCTGGCCGCGCATTATCGGCCGGGTGGCCGGTGGGGGTGACCGACCTCAGAGGCACGTTGCGGGTGGTCGCCGAACTGGTGGCGGCGAGCGCTCACAGGCTTCTCACAGAGTCTTTGATCAGGATTCGGGGTCATGAGTGGGAGCCTGAGGAGACGAATGACACCGAACCTCACGTCAGGTGGCAGCTTCAGACGGTCTGGAATCTGGTGGCGTGGGTGCCCTGTACTCGCAGTTGGCGCACTTGCGCTGGCCGGCTGCAGCACGAGCGGCGCCGCCACTCCGAGTTCGTCGCCTACAGGTGCCGGCTCCACAGGTAGACCTTTGGCAACGGGGACGATCTCGTCCATTGGCCACGAATCGATGATCGTGCAAGATCCACGGAACGGGCAGGTCACCGTATCGTGGTCTGAGGCGACGCGGTTCACTCAGACCATCGTTGGAACATCGAGCGATCTCTCTGTCGGCGAGTGCGCACAGGTTGTCGGACTCTCTTCCACGCCCCCGACGGCGAGATCGATTGCGATTAGCGAGCCAACCTCGAGTGGCTGCGTGCGCCCATCGTTCGGACGCGGCGCAGGAGGTGGACGCCCTGGCGGAGGGAGCTTCGATGGTGGCGCCTTTTCCTTCAGCGTCGCCTTCGGGCGGATATTGACTGTGGGCAATGGAGCCGTGGAGGTGCAGGGAACCTCCTCGACGGGGTCCGCATCTACGAGCACCTTCAGCGTGACGACGAGCACCATGATCACGAAGCAGGAGTCCACTACGGCATCGTCCGCCGTGACCGGTCAATGTGCCACGGCCTACGGGTCATCCGCGACGTCGGGCGTCGTTTCCGCCAGTGTGATCTCTCTCCGTGCGGCTGGTTCCAATGGGTGTTTCGGCGGAGGCGGCTTCGGCGGGGGCGGGACAGCCGCCTGACCCCATCGAGATCTCTGCTAGCCAGCACAGAACCGCCCGCAACGGGTGGCTATATGTGCAACCCCGAAGTCAGGTGCTGGCGCTGTTTCCGCCATCAGATGGCAAGGTCGTTCCGACCATCATCAAGATGAAGTCGGTCGAAAGCGGTGGCGTCGACGATGCCGAGTCGACATTGGCAGCCGGTACACCATGGTTCGTCGGCGATCGGGTCCCGTTCACGATGTTGTTCGCCAGGCTGCTCAACTGGTTTGAAGGGAGATCTTGACCCGGTCCGCTCGAAAGGACGCCCTCGACAGCCGACAACAGGTCGCCCTGGGACACTCCCTGGTTCGTTGCAATCTGGCTCAGGCTGGAGCCGGCAGCCAGCTGCTGCTGGATCTGGGATGCGCTGAGCCCGAGGGTCGACGACAGATCCTGGAGGAGCTGGTCGAGTCCCGAACTCCCGCCTCCGCCGTGGTGGTGGTGGGTGTCCACCCTGGCGCTCTGGCAAGCCAGTTTGGTTCACGATGTGGTTCGCCAGGCTGCTCAACTGGTTTGAAGGGAGATCTTGACCCGGTCCGCTCGAAAGGACGCCCTCGACAGCCGACAACAGGTCGCCCTGGGATACTCCCTGGTTCGTTGCAATCTGGCTCAGGCTGGAGCCGGCAGCCAGCTGCTGCTGGATCTGGGATGCGCTGAGCCCGAGGGTCGACGACAGGTCCTGGAGAAATGAGCCGGTCGACCCCTGACCCTGGGGCGCCGGAGGCAGCCACGTCGCCGCGCCGCCAACAGGCATCACCACGTCACCGCTCCCACCTCTCCCCGGAAGGGCTCGCTCCACTGCCTCGCCCCCGAAAGGGGACCCTCTGGCGTTGTCGGCCTGTTGGGCTTGCGACTTAAGGCGGCGTCCCGGGGTCCGAATCATTTCCCGGGACCTCGGAGGCAACGGACGGAGCACCCCCGGCGGAGGCGATCACGGAATCGGGAAGCACAATGTCACGGTCCTAGTGGACCCAGCCTTCACGGTCACTGACTCCGACAAGGATGACGGCTGCCCCCAGGACACGGTGTAGCTGCCCGGTGACAGGCCACTGAACTCGAACCGACCCGTCGTGGTCACGTGGACAGAACGGTCAACCCCGTTGCCCGAGACGGACACTGTGCCCGTTGTCGGGATGACGTGTCCGGGTGCAGGCCCACCACAGTCGGCCAGCATGCCCTTGATGGAACCGGGTGCAGGGGTCGAGCAGGACACGAGAACGAGGGCGACGGCGACCAGCACGCCAACCCAACGCACGGCTCTTCCCGGCTGGGTTGACATCTCGCCGGTCCTGCCCTTCGGCATGGCCTGCCTTCCGACTCATTGAGTCTGTTGCGATGAACAACGCAGATCAATGGGGTGTGGGTCTAGTCGGGGAAGCCCGCCGCTACTACGGACGGAGCCTCAAGAAGACAGCCGCGGAGCGCTTCTGTGTGCGCAGTACCTATCTGGCTTGTCTTCACCACGGCCTCGCGCCTGCTCCACAAGCCGAATGTGACGCCAAGCACCACGGGGTTGTGGGTGGTACATGCCGTGACCACTGCCTGCGCGGTTGCAAGTGAGGTGCCCTCACGAAAGACCACGTCCAACTGATACGGGGCGTGGCACTGCCCAGCACACGCCGTGGTAGCAGTGCTGCACGAGGACACCACGGGTGGAGCGACTAGAGCGAGAAGCGTGAACATGGCGATTCCGTGCCGGCCATCCACGGTCAAGATCTATACCCAAAACGATGCTGGGTGCGGGGCAGCACAGCGGAGCCGGGCGTGAACCAACTGGGTCCGGTACGACCCGTTGTCGATGCGGAGGACGACGACCCCTGACCGACGTGCCGCCGCGCCCTGGCACCTGAGTAGAACAGGTTCTATACTTCGCGGAAAACGTGGTCGACCGGAGGGTCGCGCGCCGGCGCGGCCACGGCGGCCAACGGCCCCCAGGAGGGTAGGCAATGGCCAATCCCGTCATCGTCGAGGCTGTGCGCACGCCCATCGGCAGGCGCAACGGCCAGCTCGCGGGCCTGCACGCGGCCGAGCTGCTCGGCGCCGCCCAGGTCGAGCTGGTGAAGCGGGCGGGCATCGACCCGGCCGAGGTGGAACAGGTCGTCGGCGGGTGTGTGACCCAAGCGGGGGAGCAGGCCTCCAACGTGACCCGCACCGCGTGGCTCAACCAGTCGCTGCCCTACGAGGTGGCGGCCACCACCATCGACTGCCAGTGCGGGTCCTCCCAGCAGGCGAACCACTTCGTGAGCAACCTGATCACGGCGGGCGCCATCGACATCGGCATCGCCTGCGGCGTGGAGGCGATGAGCCGGGTCGGCCTGGGGGCCAACGTCTTCAACGGGCCCGGCTCCTCGCGCCCCGCCGAGTTCCCCTGGGACATGCCGGACCAGTTCGGCGCGGCCGAGCGCATCGCCTCCAAGCGCGGCATCACCCGCGAGCAGGTCGACGCGTTCGGCCTCGCCTCCCAGCAGCATGCGGCGCGGGCGTGGGCAGAGGGCCGCTTCGACCGCGAGGTCGTCCCCGTGGAGGCCCCGGTGGTCGGCCCCGACGGCCCCACGGGCGAGCGCCAGGTCGTCACCCGCGACGGCGGACTGCGCGAGACCACGGCCGAGGGACTGGCCACCCTCAAGCCGGTCATGCCCGACGGCATCCACACGGCGGGGAACTCGTCGCAGATCTCCGACGGCGCCGCCGCCGTGCTGTGGATGTCCGAGGAGCGCGCTCGCTCGCTCGGCTTCCGTCCCCGGGCGCGCATCCTGGCGCAGGTGCTCGTGGGGTCCGACCCCTACTACCACCTCGACGGCCCGGTCGAGGCCACGGCCAAGGTGCTGGCCAAGGCGGGCATGACGATGGCCGACATGGACATCTTCGAGGTGAACGAGGCGTTCGCCTCGGTGGCCCTGTCGTGGGCGCAGGTCCACGAGCCGGACATGGACAAGGTCAACGTCAACGGCGGGGCCATCGCGCTCGGCCACCCGGTTGGCGCCACCGGCAGCCGTCTCGTCACCACCGCCCTGCACGAGCTCGAGCGGCGCGACGGGCAGTTCGCCCTGATCTCCATGTGCTGTGGTGGTGCGCTGGCCACCGGCACCATCCTCGAGCGGATCTGAGCCGGACCATGGCCGACATCGGGACCGAGCACCTGCGCTTCGAGCGTCACGGGGCGACGGCCGTCGTCACCATGAACCGGCCGGAGGCGAAGAACGCCCTGAGCCTCCCCATGCTCGTCGGCATGGCCGACGCCTGGGAGGAGATCGACGGCAACGACGAGATCCGTTGCGCGATCCTCACCGGCGCAGGCGGGACGTTCTGCGCGGGGATGGACCTCAAGTCGATGTCGGGGCCCGCGGCGGAGCCGTACCAGGGCCGCATGCAGGCCGATCCCGACCTCCACTGGAAGGCCCTGCTCCGCCACTACCAGCTGCGCAAGCCCCTCGTCGCCGCGGTCGAGGGGTGGGCTGTGGCCGGCGGCACCGAGATCCTCCAGGCGACCGACATCCGGGTCGCCGGCGAAGGGGCCAAGTTCGGCGTCTTCGAGGCCCGTCGCGGGCTGTTCCCGCTGGGCGGCTCCACGGTACGGCTGCGCCGGCAGATCCCCTTCACCGTGGCCATGGACCTGCTCCTCACCGCACGCGAGGTCAGCGCGGCCGAGGCCCTGGCCGTCGGGCTCATCGGCCGGGTCGTCCCCGACGGCAGCGCCCTGGACGAGGCCCTGGCCATCGCCGACGTGATCTGCGCCAACGGCCCGCTGGCGGTGGAGGCGATCAAGCGCTCGGTGCACGAGTCCGAGGGCGTCCCCGAGGCCGAGGCCCTCAAGATCGAGCTCGAGATCGGCATGCCCATATTCGCCACCGAGGACGCGGCGGAGGGGCAGCGGGCCTTCGCCGAGAAGCGGCCTCCCGTCTACAAGCGTCGATGACCCCGGGCGGGGCGCCGGAGGGCCCGCCGGGCGTTTCGGACTTCGGGATCTCGGCCGTCGGGCCGGCCCGCGGTCACGGCGAGCCGAAGGCGGGCCCCGCCCCGGGCGGCGCGCCGGCCGGCGCCGGCGAAGACCCGCGCTTCGCCCTGGCGGCCGCGCTGCGCCGGGTGATCAGTGCCGTCGTGGCCGCGCCCATCGACGACGACAGCCTGCGTGCCGCCACCGGCCGGGCCGAGGCGCTGGCCGACGACCTGGAGGCCGTTGCGGGTCGCGGGCGGCGCCCGCGCGCCCAGCCCGACCCCACGGGCCATCCCCAGGACTTCTTCCCTTCCAGCCCGGTGATCGGGTTCGCCAATCCCATTGCGCCCCCGGTCACGGTGGAGGCCGTGGACGGGGCCCTGCGCGGCGAGGCGTCGTTCGACTACCAGTACGAGGGCCCGCCCACCTGCGTCCACGGCGGCGTCATCGCGCTGGTGTTCGACGAGCTGCTCGGGGCGGCCAACATCGCCGCCGGCCAGCCGGGGATGACGGGCACCCTCACCATCCGCTACCGGCGCCCCACCCCGCTGCGCCGTCCGCTGCGGGTGGAGGCCGGCTTCGTGTCCCGCGAGGGCCGCAAGATCACCACGCGGGGCGCGATCTTCGACGGCGACGAGCTCACGGCCGAGGCGGAGGGCTTGTTCATCGAGCTCGTCCCCGACCGCTTCATCGAATCGGTGAGCCGTCACGCGGTGGCGGCCGACGTCCTCGCCCAGATCCGCGCCGACGCGGAGCGGGCCCGCCACGCCGGCCTGCCGGCGACGGGCGGCGTCCCGGCCGAGGAGGGGACCGGGTCAGAAGGGGGCTGACACCGCTTGTCACCGGGCGCACAAGATTTCGGCCACCGAGGGTGGCACGGCCTCAACGACCCGGTCCGACCTGCCGATATCCCACGGGACGGCCCGCGCCCCCGCGGGCAATGCGGTGAGGACGGCACCCTTGACCGAGGACCGAAGGCGATCGCAAGACCCCGCGGCGCCGCCGGCCGCGGCGTTCGAGCCCACCGACGAGGACCTCGCCGTCTTCCTGGACCTCTCCACCGAGATCTTCGGCGTCTTCTCACCCGACGCGGATCTCGTCTGGTGCTCGGCGGCGGCGGCCACCGCGCTCGGCTACGGCGAGCAGGCCATGGCCCAGACCGACCTCGCCACCCTGCTGCACCCCGAGGACGTGCCCGTGGTGGCCGGGATGCTGGCCCGACTGGCCGCGGGCAGCGACGCCGCGGCCGCCACGGCGCGCTATCGGGCGGGGGACGGCTCGTGGCGGACGCTGGAGTGGAGCGCGCGGGTGGACCCGGCGTCGGGCATGGTGTGCGGCGTGGCGCGCGACGTCACTGGCCGCCAGGAGGCGCGCCTGGCTCTGCGCACGAGCGAGACGCACCTCCAGGCCATCTTGGACCATTCGACCGCGGCCGTGTTCGTCAAGGACGTCCAGGGTCGGTTCGTGCTGGTGAACGACGCATTCCTGCGTCCCTTCGGCCTCGCCAGGCGCGAGGTCATCGGCCGCAGCGCCCGTGAGCTGTGGCCGAACTCCTCGGCCCTGTCCGAGGACCGCGACACACGGGTCATGGAGGACGGCGTCGCCTACATGCACGACGACGTCGTGCACCTGGGCGACGGCCCCCACACGCTCATGACCGTGCGCTTCCCGCTGCGTGACGACGAGGGACGCATCACGGGCATGGCGGCCATCGCCACCGACATCACGGAACGCAAGCGCGCCGAGGTCGCGCTGGCCCAGCGCGAGCGGCTCCTCGACACGATCGTGCGGGCGTCACCCGACATCGTCACGGTGGTCGACGCAGCCGGCCAGGTCACCGAGATCTCACAGGCATCGGCCGCCATCCTGGGCTATCACCCCGACACGGCGGATCTCCAGCCCCTCCTGCACCCCGAGGACCTCCCGGCCATCCACCGGGGTTACGGGGACCTGCTGGCGGGGACCGTCGACCACCTCGACGTCCGCTACCGCGTGCGCGACCAGGCGGGGACGTGGGTGACCCTCGACACCAGGGCCGAGGCGGTCGTCGGCGACGACGGCAGGATCACCGGCGCGGTCGCCATCTCCCGCGACGTCACCGCGGACCTCGAGTTCGACGAACAGCTGCGTGCCGCGGTGGCCGCGGCCGAGCAGGCGAGCGCCTCCAAGAGCGACTTCCTGTCCCGCATGAGCCACGAGCTGCGCACGCCGCTCAATTCGGTCCTGGGCTTCGCCCAACTGCTCGAGATGGACGATCTGCCCTCCGACCAGGCCGAGGCGGTGGGCCACATCCTGCGGGCCGGCCGCCACCTGCTGGACCTGATCGACGAGGTGCTCGACATCGCCCGCATCGAGTCAGGGCGCCTGACCCTGTCGGTGCAGCGGGTGGCGCTCGGTGACGTGGTGCGCGATGCGGTCGACCTCACGCGGCCGCTGGCCGAGCTCAACGCCATCACCGTGTCGGTGGTCGCCGCCGGCGGGGTGGCCGACGTGCACGTGGCCGCCGACCGCCAGCGGCTCCTGCAGGTCCTGCTCAACCTCCTGTCGAACGCGGTCAAGTACAACCGCGACGGGGGGAGCGTCGAGCTCCGCGTCGAGCGGACCGAGGCGCGGGTCCGGGTCACCGTGGCCGACACCGGGGCGGGGATCCGGCCCGAGGACATCGGCCGCGTCTTCGTCCCCTTCGACCGGTTGGGCGCCGAGAAGACCGGCGTCCAGGGCACGGGCGTGGGGTTGACGCTCTCCAAGCACCTCGTCGAGCAGATGGGCGGCGCGCTCACCGTCAGCTCGGTGCCCGGCGCGGGCTCCGCCTTCACCATCGAGCTCTCGGGCATCGATGCGCCCGGCGACGCACCGGCCGCCGGCCCCGAGCACGCGGCCGCGCTCCCCGCGCCCGGTGCCCGGCGCGTCCTGCACATCGAGGACAACCTGGCCAACCTCGAGCTGGTCGAGCAGGTCCTGGCCCGCCGCCGCGGCGTGGACCTGAAGGCGGCCATGTACGGCGGTCTCGGTCTCGAGCTGGCCCGCGAGTACCGGCCCGACATCATCCTCCTCGACCTGCACCTGCCCGACATGCTGGGGACGGAAGTCTTCGAGCGCCTCCAGGCCGACCCGGCAACCGCCGCCATCCCGGTCGTGGTGGTCAGCGCGGACGCTACCCCCACCCAGGTCGAGCGCCTGCGCGCCGCCGGTGTCGCCGACTACCTCACCAAGCCCATCGACGTGCACAAGCTCCTCACCGTCGTCGACGCCGTGGCGACCGCGGCGCACGTGGCATGACGATGCTCACGCGTCCCGCCGGGTTCGGCACCTGGCCGGCCGCCTTCGGCGGCGACGGCCGGCACATCGATCGCGACCGCCTGGCCACCTTCGTGGGCCTCTCGGGCCAGATCCTTTGTGTCGCAGACGACGCGCACGTGATCGCCTGGCACAACGGCGCTTTCGAGCGCGCGCTCGGCGCGCCGACGGGGGCGCTCGTCGGCCGCACGTTGCTGGCGCTGACCCACCCCGACGACGTGGCCCTGTGGGAGGGGCTGTGGTCGGACGCGGCCGGGGCCGGCGAGCGCACGGGGCTGCGGGTCCGCGTACGCGCCGCGCGTGGTTCGTGGCGTTGCCTCGAGTGGACGCTGCGGCTCGATCGCGACCGGCGCCGCTGCTACGGCGCGGCACGCGACGTGACCGACCAGCTCGCAGCGGAGGCGTCGCGGCGCGACAGCGAGGCTCGCCTCCGGGCCATCCTGGAGCACTCGCCCTCCGCAATATTCGTCGAGGACCTGGAGGGGCGCTACCAGCTCGTCAACAGCGAGTGGAGCCGTCTCACCGGCGTGGGCCCGGACGAGGCCGTGGGACGCAACGCGGCCGAGATGTGGCCGGACACGGCCCAGGCCATCACCGTCGACGACCGCCACGTCCTGGCCGAGCAGGGGGCGCTCGTGACCGACGAGCGGCGCCGCACCGCCGACGGCGTGCGCGACTACATGTTCGTCCGTTTCCTGTTGCGCGATCCCGAGGGCACGCCCACTGGCATCGCCGGGATCGCCACCGACATCACCGAGCGCAAGCACGTCGAGCGGGCACTCGCCGAACGCGAGCGGGTCCTCGACACCGTCCTCGACACCAGTCCCGACATCATCTCGCTCATGGACCGCCACGGGCGGATCCGCCAGGCGAGCCGGGCGCAGCGCGCCATGCTCGGCTATCCCGAGGGGGCGCCGGACGTCGACATGTTCGCGTTGGTGCACCCCGACGACTTCCCGGCCGTGGCCCAGTCCTTCGTCGACATGGTCGACGGCAAGGCCGACCATGCCCACGTCCAGTACCGGGTCCGCCATGCCGAGGGGCACTGGATGCATTTCGACTCCCGGGGCCGGGCCCTGCTCGACGAGCACGGCCGCTTCGACGGGGCCGCCCTGGTGTCGCGCGACGTGACCGCCAAGCTCGAGTCCGACGCCAAGCTCCAGTCCGCGCGCGAGGCGGCCGAGAACGCCAGCTCGGCCAAGAGCGAATTCCTGTCGCGCATGAGCCATGAGCTGCGCACGCCGCTCAACGCCGTTCTCGGCTTCGCCCAGCTGCTGCAGATGGACGGACTCCCGCTGGCCCAGGCCGACGCGGTGGAGCACATCCTGCGGGCGGGGCGCCATCTGCTGGACCTGATCGACGAGGTCCTCGACATCGCCCGCATCGAGTCCGGGCACCTCGATCTGGCCATGGCGCCGGTGGACGTGGAGGAGACCGTGGCCGACGCGGTGATGCTGGTGCGGCCCCTGGCCGAGCGGGCCGAGGTGTCGGTGCACTTCACCGTCGGGCCCGAGGGCGGCCCGGCCGTCCTGGCCGATCGGCAGCGTCTCGTGCAGGTCCTGTTGAACCTGCTGTCGAACGCGGTGAAGTACAACCGGCCCGGCGGGCGCGTCGACGTGTCGTGGGAGAACGCCCCCGATCGGAGCGTGCGCATCGTGGTGGCCGACACCGGACGCGGCATCCGGCCCGAGGACCTCGACCGCGTCTTCGTGCCCTTCGACCGCATCGGCGCCGAGCAGCGCGGCGTGGAAGGCACCGGCGTGGGCCTCGCCGTGTCCAAGCACCTGGTCGAGCAGATGGGCGGTGAGCTCGGGGTCGAGTCGGTCCCCGAGGTGGGCAGCACCTTCGACGTCCGCCTGTGCCCTGCCGAGACCCCGGCGGACGCCGGCGCGGCCATGTCGGAGGGCCCGGTGTCGTCGCCGTCCCCGGTCCCCGACGGCGTGTTCCGCGTCCTGCTGGTGGAGTCCGAGCTCACCAGCCTCGACCTGGTGGAGCGGGTCCTGTCCCGCCGGCCCCGCGTCGAGGTGCTGGCCGCCATGCACGCCGGCCTGGGGGTGGACCTGGCCCGCCAGCACCGCCCCGACCTGGTGCTGCTCGACCTCGACCTGCCCGACATGGCCGCGGCGACCGTCATCGAGCGGCTCAAGGCGGACCCGGTCACGGCCCGCATCCCGCTGGCAACGGTGAGCGCCGACGCGTCGCCCACGGAGGTCCGCGAGCTGCTGCGGCGCGGCGTGGTCGGGCACCTGGCCAAGCCCCTCGACGTCCGGGGCCTGCTCTCGCTGGTCGACGCGGTGGCCGCGGCGCGGGACTGACGCTGCCGCACGGCGGTCCCCCGCCCGATCGGGGCCCAACCCGTAGCGTGGTGGGGTGGAGATCCTCCTCTCCTTCGCCCTCACCCTTGTCGTCGCGCTGCTCGTCTCGGGCGTGCTGCACCGGGGCATCCTGTCGACCGCGGTGCTGTTCCTCGGCGCCGGCATGGTCCTCGGGCCCCTGGGCGTGGGGACGCTGCACATCTACCCGGGCTCCGAGGGCACGCGCGTCTACATCGAGGTCGCCTTCTTCGCCGTGCTCTTCAGCGACGGGCTGCAGGTGCGTGCCGAGGACCTGGCCCGGCACTGGCGGCTGCCGGCGCGGGCCCTGGGCGTGGGGCTGCCCATCGGCGTGGCCGTCACCGCCGTCCTGGCCCACGCCGTGAGCCGCTTCAGCTGGGCGGAGTCGGTGCTCATCGCCGCCGCGCTCGCCCCCGTCGACGCCGCGTTCATGCAGGCGGTGGTGGGCGACACGGCCGTCCCCGAGCGTCTGCGGCGGCTGCTCGGGTTCGAGGCCGGCCTGGTCGACGGGCTCGTCCTGCCGCTCATCCTCGTCATCCTCTCCGTGCTCGGCGTGCACAGTGCCAGCCCGTGGGGGATCGCCCGGGGACTGGTGCTGGCGGTGCTCGTCGGCGTCGGCGTGCCCGGGGCCGTGGTCCTCGTCCGCCGGCTCCGCTTCCTCGAGATCGCCGTCGAGTACCGGCCGTTGTTCGCGTTCTCCGTGGGCCTGCTCGTCCTGGCGGTGGCGGCCGCGGTGCACGCCAACGTGTTCCTGGCCGGCTACGTGGCCGGGGTGGCCCTGGCCAGCCTGAGCGAGGACATGACCGCGGACCACCTCCAGTTCGGCGGGCACCTGGCCGAGTTGCTCAAGCTCTCCGCCCTCATGGTCATCGGCATCCTGGTGACCACCACCGAGACCGACGGCATGGGGGCGCGCGGGTGGGCCTTCGTCGTCCTGGCCATCCTGGCCGTGCGTCCCGTCTCCATGGGACTCGCCCTGGTGGGCAGCGACCTGCGCCGCCCCGAGCGCAGAGCCGCGGCGTGGCTCGGCCCGCGGGGGTTCGCCTCAGTGGCCTACGCGCTTCTGATCGTCGAGCTCGCGGAGTTCCACGACGCCAATCGGGCCTTCGTCACCATCGTCGCCGTGGTGAGCGGGTCGATCCTCCTGCATTCCTCGACCGACACGCTGGTGGCCCGGGCGCTGGTGCGCCGGGAGCGCCGGGAGCGCAGGGAGCGCAGGGACCGCCAGGACCGCCGGGAGCGCCTCGACGCATGAGCACGCGCGTCACACGGCGCGGCCCGGCCCGCGCGCGTCAGATGGCGCGCTCGCGCCCCTCCCAGTAGGGATCGCGCAGCTTTCGCTTGTAGAGCTTGCCGTTGGGGTCGCGGGGCATCTCGTCGGTGAAGTCGATCGACTTGGGCGTCTTGAAGTGGGCCAGGCGGCCCTCGCACCACCCGAGGATCTCGGCCTCGAGCTCGGGGGAGCCCTTCTCGCCCTCGACGAGCTCGATCACGGCCTTGACCTCCTCGCCCCAGTCGTCGTTGGGGATGCCGAAGACGGCCACGTCGGCGACATGGGGATTGCCGAGCAGCACGCCCTCGATCTCGGCGGGGTAGATGTTCGCCCCGCCCGAGATGATCATGTCCGTCTTGCGGTCGCAGAGGAAGAGGTAGCCGTCGTCGTCGAGGTAGCCGACGTCGCCCACCGTGAAGAAATTTCCGATCCGGTTGCGCTGGGTCTTGTCCTTGTCCTTGTGGTACTCGAAGTCCACGCCCTGCATCGCCATGTAGACGGTGCCGATCTGGTCGGCCTCCAGGCGGTTGCCGTCGTCGTCGAAGATGGCGATCTCCGAGATCGGCCAGGGCCGCCCCACCGTCCCCGGCTTCTTCAGCCACTCCTCGGTGTTGACGATGGTGCCCCCGCCCTCGGAGGCCGCGTAGTACTCGTCGATGACCGGGCCCCACCACTCGATCATCTTGCGCTTGGTGTCGACGGGGCACGGCGCGGCGGCGTGGATCATGTGGCGCAGCGACGACAGGTCGTACTTGTGGCGCGTCTCCTCGGGCAGGGCGAGGAGGCGGTGGAACTGGGTGGGGACCATGTGCGAGTGGGTCACGTGGTAGCGCTCGATGAGCTGGAGCATCTCCTCGGCATTCCACTTGTCCATGAGCACGACGGTGTGGCCCATGTGGATGGCCGCGCCCGAGAAGCGCAGGACGGCCGTGTGGTACAGCGGGGAGCCCACGATGTGGACGTTGCCGTCGCGGGGCTGGAGGCCGAAGAGGAGCAGGATGCCGGCCAGGCCGAGGGCGGCGTCGTCGGGGTTCGCCCCCGACAGGGCCCGGCGCACGCCCTTGGGGTTCCCCGTGGTCCCCGACGTGTAGTTCATGGTGTCGCCGATGCTGCGGTCCGCGGGCTGGTCGGCCTTCTGATTGTCCCGCAGCTGCGCGTAGGAGGCGAAGCCGGGGATGTCCCCCACGGCCAGGCAGCGGCTGGCCGGCACTTCGGCCTGCTCGGCGGCGTCCAGGCAGGCCTCCGCGAAGCGCTCGTGGCCGACGAAGACGGCTGCCTCGGAGTCGGCGACGATGTAGGCGATCTCGGGGGCCACCAGGTGGTGGTTGATGGGCACGATGTACATGCCCGCCTGCAGGGCGGCGAGGTAGATCTCGAAGACCTCGGGGCAGTTGGGCAGGACGAAGGCGACCGTGTCCCCGGCCTTGCAACCCAGCTGGCGCAGCGCGTGGACGACCTGGTTGGCCCGCCCGAGCAACTCGCCCGCCGTGAGCTCGGTCCCGTCGGGCCCGACGAGGGCCAGTGCCCCGGGCTCCTCCTGCGCCATCGCCCAGAAGCCGAAATCGGCCATCGTGTTCCCCTTCCCCGGGACCGTTTCCCCTGGCCGGCGCGCCGGGAGTGGCGCCGAGGTCCCGAGCGAAGGTAGAACAGGTTCTCGTATCGGTCAAGCCGCGGACGGCGTCGCGACCCCGCGAGGCCGGGCGCCGGCGACGGCGTGCCCGGGTGGGACCCGGCGCAGGACGCGGAGGTAGCGGTGGCAGGGTTCCTCGACGGCAAGGCGGTGGTGGTCACGGGCGCCGGGGGTGGGATCGGCCGGGCCTGTGCCCTGGCGGCGGCCGCCGAGGGCGCCAAGGTCGTGGTGGCCGACATCGGCGTGGGCCTGGCGGGCGAGGACCCCAAGAGCGAGGTGGCAGAGACCGTCGTCAAGGAGATCGAGGCGGCCGGAGGCACGGCGCTGGCGGTGGCCGAGGACGTGAGCACCATGGGCGGCGGCGAGCGCATCGTCGGGGCCGCCACCGAGAACTTCGGCCGCATCGACGGCGTGGTCGCCGTGGCCGGCATCCTGCGAGAGCGGATGCTGTTCAACATGGCCGAGGACGAGTGGGACGCCGTCGTCGCCACGCACCTGAAGGGCCACTTCACGGTGTTCCGCCACGCCGCCGCGGTGATGCGCAAGCAGGAGAGCGGTTCGCTCATCGGCTTCACCTCCGGGGCGTTCGCAGGCAGCGTCGCCCAGGCCAACTACGCCGCGGCCAAGGGCGGCATCGTCTCGCTGGTGCGTTCGGCGGCGGCGGGCCTGTACCGCTACGGCGTGCGGGCCAACGCCATTGCGCCCATCGCCCGCACCCGGATGTCGGCGAACGTGCCCATGGAGCTCGCCGAGATGGGCGATCCCGAGGACGTCGCGCCGATGGTCGTGTACCTGCTCTCCGACGCGGCTGCGCACGTCACCGGGCAGGTCTACACCGTCGTCGGCTCCAAGATCGCGGTGTGGAACCAGCCCACGGAGGTCCGCGCCATGTGGACCGAGGGGCGCTGGACGCCCCAGCAGATCGCCGAGCGCATCGACGGGACCGTGGGCCAGGAGCGCATGGGCCTCATCGACCAGCTCGAGGCCTACCGGGCCGCGGCGTCGTCGGGCGACAAGCCCACCACCTGAAGCGGGAGCGGGGGATGCGCTTCAGCTATGCGGAGTCCATGGTCGATCCTGCGTACTACGTGCCCCTGGCCCAGGCCGCGGAGGACGCCGGGTACCACGGCTTCGTCGTTCCCGACAGCATCTGCTACCCGCGCGTGTCGGACACGACGTACCCGTTCAACCCCGACGGCAGCCGCGAGTTCCTGGAGGACAAGCCCTTCATCGAGCCCTTTGCGCTGATCCCCGCCCTCGGAGTCGTGACCAGCCGGATCCGGTTCATCACCTTCGTGGTCAAGCTGCCCATCCGCCACCCCGTGCTGGTGGCGAAGCAGGCGTCCTCGGTGGCCGTGCTGACCGGCGGCCGCTTCGTCTTCGGCGTGGGCTCGAGCCCCTGGCCCGAGGACTACGCGCTGACCGACGTGCCCTGGGAGCGGCGCGGGCGGCGCATGGACGAGTCCATCGCGGTCATCCGCGGGCTCACGTCGGGCGAGTGGTTCGAGTACCACGGCGAGATCTACGACGTCCCCGAGGTGAAGATGACGCCGGCGCCGGCCGAGCCCATTCCGATCCTCGTCGGCGGGCACGGGGAGGCGGCGCTGCGCCGTGCCGCGACCATGGGCGACGGCTGGCTGCACGGCGGCGGCGACCAGAGCGAGCTCCCGGGGCTCCTCGCCCGCCTCCGGCAGCTGCGAGCGCAGAGCGCGCGGGCGGACGAGCCCTTCGAGGTCCACGTGATCTCGTTCGACGCCTTCACCGTCGACGGGGCCAGGCGCCTCGAGGACGAGGGCGTGACCGACGCCATCGTCGGCTTCCGCTGGCCCTACGCGGTCGGTCCCGACACCGAGCCGCTGCAGTCGAAGCTCGACAACCTGCGCCGGTTCGCCGACGAGGTGATCGCCGAGGTCGGCGACTGAGCAGCCAGGAGAGGGGACGTCATGGGGGTGGCCTACGAGCTGTCGAAGCAGTCGATGGCGCGCATCGAGACGAAGGACCGCCAGGGGTGGCTGGACCTCTTCGCCGAGGACGGGGTCGTGGAGGACCCGATCGGGCCCTCGATGTTCGATCCCCAAGGGGTGGGCCACCGCGGCAGGGAGGCCATCGCCGCCTTCTACGACAACGTGATCGCCATGAGCGACAGCATCACGTTCCACATGCGCGACACCTACGACTGCGGTGTCGAGGTGGCCAACGTGGGGGAGATCCACATCACCATCGGCGGCAAGGTGGGGATCTGCCGGGTGGTGTCGACCTATCGGGCCACGCCCGACGGGAAGCTCGCCGCGCTGCGGGCGTACTGGGAGCAGGACAAGCTCACCTTCGAGTAGGCCGGCCCGCCGAGGCGCTGCCATGGTGCATGCTGGACCCGGTGGTCGAGGAAGCCGTCATCAGGTCGACGCTTTCGCGCTACGCCCGCGCCTGGGGGGACCGGGATCGCGACGCCTGGCTCGGCTCGTTCTCCCCCGACGCCACACAGGTGGACCCGGTCGGCACGCCGCCGAGAACGGGGCACGGCCCAATCGGTGCGTTCTGGGACCGGGCCATGGCCGTGTACGCCCACATCGAGCTCCGGCCCGGCAAGGTCCATGTCTGCGGCGACGAGGCGGCCATGACCTGGCAGATCGTCGGCGAGGACCCCGAGGGTTGGATCAGCTTCGACGGCATCGACGTCTTCACCTTCTCCACCGACGGGCGCATCGCCTCCGTCCGTGCGTATTGGCGCCAGGATGCCAAGCGACGGCTGAACGCGCGGCCGGACTGACCGGCCGGATCAGCCGGTTCGGCCGGTTCGGCCCTAGCCCTTGACCACCCCGAGGGGCCGTAGCCGCGCCACCCGCCTGGCCAGTCCTGCGCGCTCGCAGGTGGCGACCACCTCGTCGACGTCCTTGTAGGCGAAGGGCGCCTCCTCGGCCAGCCCGCGGGCCGACGCGGCGCGCACGGCGATGCCCCGCTCCTCGAGCTCCCGGCGCACGGCCTCGCCCGAAATTCGGCGGACGGCCGCGTGCCGGCTCAGCGTCCGTCCGGCACCGTGGCACGTCGAGGAGAAGGCACCCCCGGGCGACACGCCCACCAGCACGTGGGAGGCGGTGCCCATCGACCCGGGCACGAACACCGGCTGCCCGACCGGGCGCAGGTCCTCGGGGAGCTCCGCGTGCCCCGGACCCAGGGCCCGGGTGGCGCCCTTGCGGTGCACGCACACCAGCCGACGCCGGCCCTCCACCTCGTGCCACTCGAGGGACGCCAGGTTGTGCGACACGTCGTAGAGCACGGCCAGCTCCCCGCTCGGCGCGGCGGCGGCGAACGCGGCACGCGCGGCGGCGGTCAGCGCCTGGCGGTTGGCGCGCCCGTAGTTGGCCGCGGCCGCCATCGCACCCAGGTAGGCGGCACCCTGGGGGGAGCGGACCGGGGCACAGGCCAGCTGCGCGTCCGGGACCTCGATCCCGAAGCGCCGCATCGCCTCGCGCATGGCCAGCACGTGGTCCGAGCAGACCTGGTGCCCGAGGCCCCGCGACCCGCAGTGGATCATGACGCAGACCTGGCCGACGTGGAGGCCGAGGGCGCGTGCGGTGGGCGAGTCCGCCACTGCGTCGACCACCTGCACCTCCAGGAAGTGGTTGCCCGATCCCAGGCTGCCGATCTGGCGCCAGCCGCGGGTCCTCGCCCGGGCGCTCACCGCCGACGGGTCGGCCTCGACCCCGACGTCGCCCACGTCGCAGCGGGCCAGGTCGGCGTCGGTGCCGAGCCCCTGTGCCACCACCTCGGACGCGCCGTGGCGGAGGACGGCGTCGAGCTGGCGCCCGTCGGCCAGCGTCACCACGCCCCCCGCCCCCAGGCCGGTGGGCACCCGCGCCGCGAGCTGGTCCATGACGCCCGCCAGGTGGGGGGCGAGCTCGTCGGCGTCCAGCGGGGACACGAGGAGGCGGACGCCACAGGAGATGTCGAAGCCGACCCCGCCCGGTGACACCACGCCACCGGCCTCCACGTCGGTGGCGGCCACGCCGCCGATGGGGAAGCCGTAGCCCCAGTGCACGTCCGGCATGGCGTAGGAGGCGGAGACGATGCCCGGAAGGGTGGCGACGTTCACCACCTGCTGCAGGGCCTCCTCCTCGAGGACGTGGGGCATGAGCGCCTCGGAGGCGTAGACGATCCCCGGCACCCGCATCGCCCCGACGGGATCGATCCGCCACCGGTCCACGCCGTCGGGGTGCAGCGCAGGCTGCGCGGTGGCGCTCACACGTCCACGACGACCCGGCACCGCCACGCCCCGCCCTTCTCGCCCATCTCGAGCTGGTGGTACGACACGGCCTTGGGGACGGGGCCGATGAGGGTGGCCTGCGCGGCGGGCACGACCTCCATGTCCCCGGCCACCCCGCCGTCCTCCGTGTCGGCCAGGTGGACCCGCAACGGCACCTGGCCGAACACCTCCGCGGTGTAGATCACCTCCTCCAGCAGGCGCACGAGCATGTCGGCGTCCGGACCGGGGTCGATGGCGACCGGGAGGACGGCCGCGGCCGCCGCCTCGCCCACGTCCGCGAACGCGCTCACGAGACCACCGACGGCCTCGACCATGCACGTCACGCGGTCCGGCCCCCACGCCTCGATGGCGCAGTCGGCCGTGTGGGGCAGCAGCCGGAAGCCGTGCGCGCTCGGAAGCCCGGGCGGAGGTTCACGGTCCACGACTCCACCGTCGCCCCCCGCCGGTCGCTGTGCAAGTGACCAAGGTCCCCGCCGCGGCCACCGGCCGTTCGGCCCTACCCGGCCTGTCGGGGGGGCGGGACAGTGGATGTGTGAGCGAGCACGACGAGCGACACGAGCACGGCAGGGACGAGGCGGCGGCGCAGGAGGCGCCGTCGGCGCACCCGCATCTCCACCCCCATTACGGGCCGGACGTGTGCGAGCGCTGCGGGGCGAACGAGAAGGTGCACAAGGGCCTCTGCCACCGTTGCCGGGAGATCCTGCGCGGCGAAGGGCGCGTGCTCGAGGCCGAGCATGCCGAGCAGCCCCACCAGGCCCAGGCCGAGCCGTTGCACAGCCCGCCCTGGCGCCGCCGGGGGGCTTGATTCCCCGTCGTCCCGAGGCGGTCGCCGGCGCCGGCCGGGGGCCGGTCAGCGCGTGGTGCGCCGCGGCAGACCGATGGGATTCGGGAACGGGATGAGCTCCGCCTCGGCCACGGCATGGGCCGCCTCTCCCAAGGCGTGCAGCAGCGTGTCGGCCTCCGCGCCCTCCAGGGGCTCGAAGGGGCCCACCGCCAAACGGTCGGTGCGGTCCTCGACGTGATGGTGCAGGGCCCGGCCGTCCATGCTGAGCGTGGAGTCCTCGAGCAGGCCGCGCGCGCCCAGGCGTGCCGCCGCCGCGTGCCATTCCTCGAGCGACCACCCTCGGTTGTCCCGCAGGACGTGGTCGGGCACGTTGTTGGCCGCCGAGAACAGGAGATGGGCCTCGCACCCGTCGATCCCCTCGGCGAGCAGGACCGCGACGTGCCCGTCGCCCCGGTGCTCGCGCAACGAGGTGCAGTGCTGCCAGAGCGCCTCGACGGGATCGGCGGGCGGCTCATGGTCGCGGTTGGCGCCGAAGAGCGCGCGGCCGGCGCCGTCGGCCCGGTCCACCGCGGCGGCCAGCACAGGGCCCGCGTGGCGTGCCACGCCATCGATCCCGGGGTGGATCCGGCGGAGCGCGGCGGCAGCCGACGCGCGGCGTGCCGCCAGGACCGCCGCCGGGTCCGCGAACGACCAGGCGTCGGGGATGGAGCGCCGCACCATGTCCGGATGGAAGTTGTAGAAGGCGGCGGTGACGACGCCCGGCCCCACCGGCCCCATGGGGGCCGCACGTGAGCCGAAGTAGCCCATCCAGAACCCCCGCAGGCCCACCGCCGTGTTCGCCTCGCGGCACTCGGTGGCGAAGTACGACACGGCGTGGAGCGGTTCGATGCGCTTCCACAGGCGCCGGGCGAACACCGGGTCCACGGTCCCACCCTAGGACCCCGACGGGCGCGCGCCTCGTGCCGTGTCGTGGGCGGTCGGGTGGCGCGGCTCGTAGAGCAGGACGTCGACGTCACCGGGGAGCACCATCGTCACCGCGACACCCCATCCCCGGTCCTCGGGCGCGTCCCGGAAGGAGAGGCCCTTGGCCCGCAGCTCGGCCACAGTGGCCTCGACGTCGTCGCATATGAAGGAGAGCTCGTGATGGGGTTCGCCAGGGTGCACGCCGAGCTCGGCCGGTGGCAGTGCGAAGATCCGCCACCCGTCGCCCGCGTCGACGTGCGGCCAGCCGATGACCCGGGACAGCACCTCCCGCAGCTCGTCGGCCGCCGGGGAGTAGACGAGGGCGTGGACTCCGGTGATGGGCATGGCTCCCTCCTGCGTGCGTCGTCGGGCCAACGGTAGGCCGGGCGCGGCGGTCGGGCATGATGTCCGGCATGCACGACCCCTTCCGGAGGGTGCGACTGGGTCTGGCGGCCCTGGCCTTCGTCGTGGCCGCGGGCACTGTCGGCTATCTGCTCTTCGGCTTCGGGGTGCTCGATGCGCTCTACCAGACCGTCATCACCATCTCGACGGTCGGGTTCAACTCCCCCCACCCCTTGGACGCGGGCAGCAAGGTGTTCACCATCGTCCTGATCCTGGTGGGGGTGGGCACGGCCCTCTACACCTTTTCGTCGGTGCTCGAGGTGCTGATCGAGGGCCACATGCGAGAGCTCGTCAGGAGGCGCAGGATGGAGCGGGACATCGCCCGGATGTCGAGGCACGTGATCGTCTGCGGCTGGGGCCGGGTCGGGCGCGAAGTGGCGCGTTTCCTGGCCAACGCCGGCCGGGACGTGGTGGTGGTCGACCGGGACCCTGAGCGGTTGGCCACCGTGCCCTACGCCTCGGTGCAGGGTGACGTCTCGGACGACGAGACGTTGTTGCAGGCGGGTATCGAGCGGGCCGGGGCCCTGGTGGCCGCCCTCAACACGGACGCCGACAACCTGTACGTGGTCGTCGCGGGCAAGTCGCTGCGCCCCGACCTCCAGATCATCGCCCGCGCCCGAAACGAGTCCTCCGAGGCGAAGCTGGTGCGAGCCGGGGCGGATCGCGTCGTGAACCCCCAGCAGCTCGGGGGGGACCGGATGGCGTCGTTCGTGACCCAGCCGCACGTCGTGGACTTCGTGGACGTCGTCATGCACGACGGCACGCTCGAATTCCGTCTCGAGGAGCTGGCCGTGTCGCCTACGTCCACGCTGGCCGGCTCGACGATCCGCGCCGCGCACCTCCGTGACCGCACCGGGGCGCTGGTGCTGGCCATCCGCCGTCCCGACGGCGAGTTCCTCACCAACCCCTCGCCCGAGAGCGTGATCGAGGCCGGCGACGTCCTCATCTCCGTGGGGACGGCCGAGCAGCTGGGCGCGCTGGCCCGATTCGCCGCCCGCGGCTGACCGGCGGACGGTCCGGGCCGATCCGGTTGCGCCGGCCGCTCGGCCCGCCACTCAGCCGTCGGCCTCTCAGCCGGCCGGGGCGCGGGTGGTGGTGCGGGCGTCGACGAGGCCGTCGAGCAACCGGCGCGTCGCGGCGGCGACGTCGGCCACCGCGCGGTCGAAGGCCTCCTGGTTGGCCCGTGACGGGGCGCGATAGCCGCTGATCTTGCGTACGAACTGCAGGGCGGCGGCGTCGACGTCCTCGGTGCTCGGCGGGGGCTCGGCCCCGCGCAGGGTCTTGATGCTGCGGCACATGCCGCGACCCTGTCACACCGCGGCCAGCTGCGCAGGGCGTGAACGCCGGCTACCCCGGCAGCGCCTCGACCAGCTCGGGCCCGTCGTTGCGCACGTCGTTGACCGCCACGTCCACCCGGTGGGACACGAGCGTCCCCGCCGGCGAGGGGACCAGAAGGCGTGCCAGCGCCCCGGTGTCCTTCCCCTCGGGGTCCAGCCACTCGTCGATCCGGTCCGTCTCGATGATCACCGGCATCCGGTCGTGGACGGGGGCGACGTCGGGACCGGCGTCGGTGGTGACGATGGTGCACGAGCGCAGCACGGCTCCCTCCTCGGGGCGCCGCTCGCGGTCCTTCCAACGGTCCCACAGCCCGGCGAAGACGAGGGGGGCCCCGTCCGCGCGCCGGTAGTAATGGGGGAGCCGCCGCCTCGGGCCACCTGGCTCGGGGGCCTCCCATTCGTAGAAGCCGTCGGCGACCACCAGGCAGCGCCGCTCGACGAAGGCCTCGCGGTAGGCGGGGCGGGTGGCGAGCGACTCGGCGCGGGCGTTGATCATGCGGTTGCCGACGGCGGGGTCCTTGGCCCACCACGGGACCAGCCCCCAGCGGAACGAGGCCAGGACCCGCGCCGGCGCGTCGGGCCGGCGCCCGGCCACCAGTGCCAGCACCCCTTCGGTCGGGGGCAGGTTCCAGCGGGGCGTGCCCTCGGGGTCCAGCCCCGCGGCCAGCTCGGCGTGCAGGAGCCGGGCCAGCCGCGACGGTGGCGTGTGGAGGTCGATCCGGCCGCACATCGTGCCTAGCGGGCCTCCTGCTCCTCGGCCTCGAACTCCAGGGACAAGGAGTTGACGCAGTAGCGCATGCCCGTCGGCGCGGGCCCGTCCGGGAACACGTGGCCGAGGTGCCCTCCGCAGCGGGCACAGGTGATCTCGGTCCGGCGCATGCCGAACGAGCGGTCCTCGTGCTCCTCGATGACGCCGTCGGCGACGGCGCGCGAGAAGCTCGGCCAGCCCGACCCCGAATCGAACTTGTCGTCTGAGCGGAAGAGGGCGGCCCCACAGCCCGCGCAGCGGAACATGCCGCGGTCGTGGACGTCGAGCAGGGCGCCCGTCCAGGCCGGCTCGGTGCCCTTCTCCCGCAGGACGTGGAAGCGCTCCAGGCTGAGCTCGCTGCGCCACTGCTCCTCGGGCTTGGTGATCTCGGGGGTCATGGCTTCCTCCTCGCCGGGTGTCGGATGCTCGCACGGTCCAACCGGACGCCGGCGCCGGCTGTTCCCGACCCGGGGAGCCCGCGCGGGCGTTTGCTAACGTCGCGTCAGAAAACGGGCGCTCCCCCGGGGCGTCACGCGGCCCTCCCAGCCCGAAGAACCACCCCATGGACCTGCACGACAGCCCCGAGGATGCCGACTTCCGCGCCGAGGCGCGGCGATGGTTGGCGGACAACCTGGTGGGAGCGTTCGCCGAGGCCAGGGGGTCGGGCCGGCCCGGACGCGAGCACGAGGACCGGGAGATCCGCGTGGCCTGGGAGCGCGAGCTGGGCAAGGCGGGCTGGACCTGTGTCGGGTGGCCCAGGGAGTGGGGAGGCCGTGGGGCGAGCGTCTCCCAGCAGGTCATCTGGAACGAGGAGTACGTCCGCGCCGACGCCCCCGCGCGGGTCGGGGTGTTCGGCGAGGGGCTGCTCGGCCCGACGCTCATCGCCCACGGCTCGGACGTGCAGCGGCGCCGGTTCCTCGAGCCGATCCGCCTCGGCACCGAGATGTGGTGCCAGGGCTATTCGGAGCCCAACGCCGGGTCCGACCTCGCCAACGTCCAGACCAAAGCGGTCCTCGACGGCGACGAGTGGGTGGTCACGGGTCAGAAGGTGTGGACCTCGTACGCCCAGTGGGCGGACTGGTGCTTCGTGGTCTGTCGCACCGACCCCGACGCACCGCGCCACAAGGGCCTGAGCTACCTGCTGGTGCCCATGGACCAGCCGGGGGTCGAGGTGCGCCCCATCACCCAGCTGTCGGGGACGAGCGAGTTCAACGAGGTCTTCTTCGACGGCGCGCGCACCGAGCGCGACATGGTCGTGGGGGCGGTCAACGACGGCTGGCGCGTGGCGCTGGCCACCCTCGGCTTCGAGCGCGGCGTCGGGCTGCTCGGGACGATCCTCCAGTTCCGGCGCGAGCTCGATGAGATCATCGAACTGGCCCGCAAGAGCGGGCGGGTCGGGGACACCGTCGTTCGCCAGCGACTGGCGGACGCGTGGGCCCGCCTCTTCATCCTGCGGGCCAACACGCTGCGGTCCCTGTCGGGGGTCGACGGGCCGGTCGCCCCGCCGGAGGCCTCGATCGCCAAGCTCTACTGGTCGCACTGGCACCGGGACGTCGGGGAGCTGGCCATGGACGTCCTCGGCGCCGGCGCCCTGGTCGGCGACGACCGCGACGGCGAGCTCTCGGACATGCAGCGGCTCTTCCTCTTCTCGCGTGCCGACACCATCTACGCGGGCTCCTCCGAGATCCAGCGCAACATCATCGGCGAGCGGGTGCTCGGGCTCGCCCCCGAGCCCAAGGCGAACGCGTGAGCGAGGCACCGGCACGGCCCGCGGGGCACGGGCTGCTGCGCGACAAGGTGGTGGTCATCACCGCCGCGGCCGGTACCGGCATCGGCTTCGCCGCGGCGGAGCGTTGCCTCGAGGAGGGCGCGCGCCTGGTCGTCTCCGACGCCCACGAGCGCCGGCTCGGCGAGGCGGCCGAGCGCCTGGCGGCCAGGGGCCTGGGTGAACCCGTCGCCGTCCCCTGCGACGTCACCGTGGAGTCGCAGGTCCAGGCGCTCTACGACGCCGCGCTGGCGGCGCACGGGCGCATCGACGTGGCCATCAACAACGCCGGTCTCGGGGGCAACGCGCCCATCGTGGAGATGACCGACGCCCAGTGGGCCGCCGTGCTCGACGTCACCCTCACCGGCACCTTCCGCTGCATGCGCGCGGCCATGCGCCACATGCTCGAGGCCGGCGGCGGGGTCGTGGTCAACAACGCCTCGGTCCTCGGGTGGCGTGCTCAGGCCAACCAGGCGCACTACGCCGCGGCCAAGGCCGGGGTGATGGCGCTCACGCGCTGTGCCGCTGCCGAGGGCGCGCCCCACGGCGTCCGGGTCAACGCGGTGTCGCCGAGCCTGGCCATGCACCCCTTCCTCAACCGGGTCATCTCCGACGAGGAGCTCGAGGAGCTGCGACGGCGCGAGCTGTCGGGGCGCTCGGCGGAGACCTGGGAGGTGGCCAGCGTCATGGTCTTCCTGGCCAGTGACTACGCCAGCTACCTCAACGGCGAGGTCGTGTCCGTGTCGAGCCAGCACCCATGAGCGACGGAGGACCCCGGGCGGGCGTGGCGGCGATCGAGGACGAGGACCCCCGTGGCGACCTGCGCTTCGGGTCGGTGCCGGGCCTCGTCTCCGCGGCGGCTGAGCGCTTCGGGGACGCGGAGGCCCTGGCCGACGGGGACCGCCGCCTCAGCTTCCGCGAACTGGCGGAGGAGGCCCTGGTGGTCACCCGCGCCGCCATGGCGGCGGGGATCGACCCCGGGGCGCGTGTCGGGATCTGGGCGCCCAATGTCGCCGAATGGGTCGTCGCCGCGCTGGGCCTGCTGGGCGCGGGTGCGGTGCTCGTGCCCGTCAACACCCGCTTCAAGGGCAACGAGGCCGCCTACGTGCTCCGGCGCGCCGGCGCAGTCGCCCTCTTCACCGTGCGCGGCTTCCTCGACCTCGACTACCCGGCCATGCTCGAGGGCGAGGACCTGCCGGCACTCGAGCGGATCGTGCTGCTTCGCGACGGGAACCCCGGGGGGGAGCGGAGCGAGCCGACCGTCACCGACGAGGTGCCCCTGTTCGCCTGGCAGGAGTTCCTGGCCGGCGCGGACGGGGTGGTCGAGGCGCCGGGCGCGCTCGTCGGGCAGCCCGTGACCGACGCCGAGGCGCGGGCGCGCTGGGCGGCGGTGCGCGGCGACGACGTCTCGGACATCATCTTCACGTCCGGCACCACCGGGCGCCCGAAGGGCGCGGTCACGACGCACGCGCAGACCCTGCGCACCTTCGCCACCTGGTCGTCGATCGTCGGCCTGGCCGAAGGGGACCGGTACCTGATCGTCAACCCGTTCTTCCACACCTTCGGCTACAAGGCCGGCATCGTCGCCTGCCTGCTCCAGGGGGCGACCATCGTGCCCGAGGCGGTCTTCGACGTGGACCGGGTCCTCGAGACCATCGGGCGCGAGCGCATCACCATGCTCCCGGGCCCGCCGACCCTCTACCAGTCGATCCTCGACCACCCCCGCCGGGGCCGCTACGACCTGTCCACCCTGCGGCTGGCGGTCACCGGCGCCGCGGTGGTGCCCGTGGAGCTGATACGCCGGATGCGAGAGGAGCTCACGTTCCGCACCGTGCTCACCGCCTACGGGCTCACCGAGTCCACCGGCGTGGTCACCATGTGCCGGCAGGGCGACGCCCCCGAGGTCATCGCCGAGACGTCGGGGCGCGCCATCCCCGGGCTCGAGGTGGCCGTCGTCGACGACGCCGGCCACCGCCTGGCGGCGGGCGATCCCGGGGAGATCGTCGTGCGCGGGTACACCGTGATGTCGGGGTACTTCGAGGACCCCGAGGCCAGTGCCCAGGCCGTCGACCCGGAGGGCTGGCTGCACACGGGGGACGTCGGGGTCATGGACGAGACCGGCAACGTCCGGATCACCGACCGGAAGAAGGACATGTTCATCGTGGGCGGGTTCAACGCCTACCCGGCCGAGATCGAGGGGATGCTGCTGCGCCACCCCGGCGTGGCCCAGGCGGCGGTGATCGGCGTGCCCGACGAGCGCCTGGGCGAGGTCGGCTGCGCCTACGTCGTACCCCGGCCGGGTGAGGACGTGGCCGCCTTGCCCGATGCGCTCGTCGCGTGGGCGCGCGACCAGATGGCGAACTACAAGGTGCCGCGCGAGGTGGTGGTGGTCGAGGCCCTGCCCCTCAACGCCAGCGGCAAGGTCTTGAAGACCGAGCTCCGGACGCGCCGGGCCGGCGGCTGACGGGCCGGGCAGGGCACGGACGAACAGGGCACGGACGAACAGGGCACGGACAGGAGGAGCGGATGCGAGGGATCGTCTACACGGGTGACGACGCACAGGTCACCGACAAGCTCGAGATCGGCGAGCCCGGGCCGACCGAGGTCAAGGTCAGGATCGAGGCGGCCGGCGTCTGCCACTCGGACCTGTCTGTGATCGACGGCACCATCCCGTGGAAGGCGCCGTCGGTGCTCGGCCACGAGGGCGCGGGCGTCGTCGAGTCCGTCGGTGCCGAGGTCCGCTCGGTGAAGCCCGGCGACCACGTGGTCATCGCCACCCTGGCCTCCTGCGGGACGTGTCGTGCCTGCAACACCGGCCACCCCACGTGGTGCATCCGCACGCTCGGCAACGTGTCGACCCCGTTCACCTACGAAGGCCAGCCGGCGTCGAACTTCGCCGCGGCCTCGGTGTTCGCGCAGTACACGATCGTCAAGGAGGTGCAGGCCGTGCGCATCTCCAAGGAGGTCCCCTTCACCTCCGCGTGCCTGATCGGCTGCGGCGTGCTCACCGGCGTGGGCGCGGTGCTGAACCGGGCCCGAGTGGCGCCGGGCGACACCGCCGCGGTCTTCGGCGTCGGCGGCGTGGGGCTCAACGTGATCCAGGGTCTGCGCCTGTCCGCGGCCAGCCGCATCGTGGCCGTGGACACCGTGGCCGCCAAGGAGGATCTGGCCCGGCGCTTCGGCGCCACCCACTTCGTCGACGCCTCGGCGGCCGACGCGGTGGAGGCGATCCGGTCGATCGTCCCCCACGGGCCCACGTCGGTCGCCGGGGCGCTCGGTCCGGGCGGGGTGACCTGGGCCTTCGACTGCGTCGGCCACCCCGCCGTGCTGCGCAACGCCATCGACGCCCTGGACTGGGGCGGCACCGCGGTGGCCATCGGCATCCCGCCGCGGGGCACCGAGGTCTCGGTCGACGTGAACAGCCTGGCGTACGTGGACCGGGGGCTGCTCGGGTGCCGCTACGGTTCCGCCCGCCCGCACCACGACATCCCCCTGATGGTCGAGCTCTACCTCGAGGGTCGGCTCATGCTCGACGAGCTCGTGACCGAGACCAAGCCCCTGGAGGGCTTCCGCGACATCGTGGAGGACATGCACGCCGGGCGCCTGGCCCGTGGCGTGCTCACCCTGTGAAGGTGATCGGCACCGGAGGCGTCGTCGTGCCGAGGTCGCCCCGGCGCTCGCCCTTGTGCATGGCCCGCACCAGGTGCGGGATCTGGTCGGCCTGCACCGGCCTCGAGTAGAGGTAGCCCTGCACCGCGTCGCAGTCCAGCTCGGCGAGCCGGGCCGCCTGCTGGGAGGTCTCGACGCCCTCGGCGATGGTGACGATCCCCAGGGCGTGGGCCATCGCGACGATGGCCTCCACGAGCGTGGCGTCGGACCGGTCGTCGTCGTCGTCGAGGTGGGCGACGAAGGAGCGGTCGATCTTGAGGCTCTCGACGGGGAACCGCTGCAGATAGGCCAGCGAGGAGTACTCGGTGCCGAAGTCGTCGATGGCCAGCCGGACGTCGAGCCCGCGCAGCGACGCCAAGATCTGGGCGGCGCCGAGCGGGTCGCGCATGGCGGCCGACTCGGTGATCTCGAGGCAGAGGTCCCTGCCCTGGAGGTCGTTGCGGGCCAGGGCCCGGTCGACGGTGTCGATCAGGCCGGCGTCACGCAGTTGGACCGCCGACAGGTTGACCGACACGTAGACGTCGTGCATGGCCGGATCCTGTCGGCGCCAGGCGCATAGCTGGCCCAGCGCTTGGTCGAGCACCCATTCGTCGATGGCACCGATCAGGCCGCTGTCCTCGGCCAGGGGGACGAATTTCGACGGGGGGATGACCCCGAGGGTCGGATGGGCCCAGCGCACCAGCGCCTCCATCCCGGCGATGGGCCCGCTGCCCATGTACACGATGGGCTGGTAGACGAGCTGGAGCTGCCCACGATCCACGGCGTGGCGAAGCTCGTTCTCGATCTCGACGCGCTCGGTGACCTTCAGGCGCATCGACTGGTCGAAGATGGCCACGGCGTCGCGGCCCGCGTCCTTGGCCTGGTACATGGCGGTGTCCGCGTCACGCACGAGCGCCTCCGCGTCCGCGTCCGGATCGTCACCCGTGGCGAAGGCCAGGCCGATGCTGGCCGAGACGTAGAAATCGGCGCCGTTGATCTCGAAGGGCATCCGGAGCCGGGCCCGGAGCCGATTGGCGAGCTCCAGTGCCTTCGAGACGCTCACCACGTCGCCGAGCACGATCATGAACTCGTCGCCGCCGATCCTCGTCACCAGGTCGGTGGGCCGGACGTGCTCGCGCAGCCGCTCGGCCACCTGCACGAGCAGCTCGTCACCGTGCGAATGGCCGAGCGTGTCGTTGACCAGCTTGAACCGGTCGAGGTCGATGAAGAGCAGGGCCACCTGCGCGTCGTCGTGGGCCTGTTCGAGGGTCTGTGTCAGGTGCTCCTGCATCAACCGCCGGTTCCCCAGCCCGGTCAGGCTGTCGTGGCTCGCCTGGTGCGCCAGCTGGGCCTCGGAGTGCTCGACCGTATGCAGGGCGTCGACGATCCTGATCACGGCCGCGGTGGTCAGGCCGAGGATGATGACCAGCAGCACGAGCCGGTTCTGGAGCGTCTCCTGGCGCACGCTGACCGTGATGAACGCGGGGATCGCCAGCGCGATGGCGACGAGGGCGCTGCGGGCCAACGTGAACCTCGACACCTGGCCGCGCGCCGGCTCGGTGAGGGTGCGCATCGAGGGGTGCAGGGCGGTCGCCGCGGCGGCGACGAAGGCCACGCAATAGGGGAGCGACAGAAGGGGCCCGGGCACGCGGGCCACGTCGACGTCGGCGAACATGTAGAGCGTGTCGCCGATGAACATCGCCGTCATGGCCAGGAGCAGGAACCAGTACGAGGGTGCGCGTTCCTGGGTGGGGCTGAAGGCGATCCGCATGGTGACGACGACGAGGAAGATCGACGCCGGGGGATAGGCGCACAGCGCCAGCCGCACCGACATCGGCGTCTGGTGCTCGAGCAGCACCGGGTCGATGAGGAACACCCATGCGCAGGCGAGGATCGACAGGGCGGCGATGCTGCCGTCGAGCGCGACGCCGAGATGCCGCCGGCGGTCGACGTCCCGGGCGCGGGCGAAGCCGAGCAGGCCGACCGCCAGCAGCCCGTAGCCGGGGAGCACGATCACGTCGGGCACGAGCGATCTCGTCGACGTCAGGTTCCCCAGGGTGTGGAGGCCGATCCGGGCGATGCCGCCGGCGATGAACAGCGCCAGCGCCGCCGAGATCAGCCACCACGGCCATGCCGGCCTCGGCCGGCGGATGCGGATGGCGGCGAGCACGGCCCCGAGCGCAGACGCCCCGACGAGCACCATCCCGGGTCCGTCGAAGGCGCCCAGGGCGTCGAGCACGGCGAGGGCGAGGGCGGTGCCCGTGACGCCCAGCATCAACGTCCGTCGGCCGGATTCGGGTGAGGAGCGCACGCTTCGCATGGGGAGCCTCCCTGGTCAGGCTTCAGCCCGCAGCATCGTTGTTTCCGCCAATCTTTCGTGCTGGCCCGGGAGGCCCACAGGGCCCTTTGGCCTCCTCGCCGTCGGAATTCGCCACTCTCGGCGGGAGTGGAGTTGTCGATGCAACTGCCCGGGTGGATGTGGCGGGTGGTGCGGTTGCCGCACCACCCGGTTCGGTGTCTCGACGGCCCGAGCGGGCGCAGCGGTCGCACCCACGGCGGACCACGTCGGGTGGTCCGAGCGACACGAGGGGTGGTGCGGTCGTTCGGTCGTCGAGGCGGGACCAAACGGCCCTGGAAGACATCGGTTGTCATGGCGAATGCTTCGTCCATGACCCACTTGCGCCTGCCAAGCTCAGCCGGCGCGATGCCCGACCTGGCGCCCTCCATCACCAGAGTGCGCCTCGTGATCGAGGGCACGTGCCGGGCGCCCATCGACGACGTCGGCATCCGGAGCTATCTCCGGGAGCTGTCGGACGTCTGCGGCATGACCCTCTTGCTCGAGCCGGTGACCCATCGATCGGACCGCTACGGCTGGGCCGGCTGGGTCCACTGGGAGACCTCGGGTGCCCACTTCTACGCCTGGGAGGAGCCCCAGCTCTTCTTCAGCGTCGACGTCTACACGTGCAAGCCCTTCGACGTCGATCGCTCGGTGGCCTTCACGGGGGCGTTCTTCGACGCGGTCGAGGTCGTGGCGAAGGTGTTCTGAGATGTCGCCGGCGTCCCCAGCGCCGAGCGACCCGCTCCGGCTCCTCGCCGCCTCCGTCATCCCCGAGGACGCCGCGGAGCCCTTCGGCGTCTACGTCTTCCGATCCGACGACGACCGCTCCGAGCTCGCCCGCCACGTCGAGCGGGTCGTGTTCCTGGAGGCCTTCGGCAACACCACGGAGCTGCTGGCCAAGGAGTACGCGCCCTACGAGCAGGCGAGCATGTTCCTGTGCGTCCTCGACCAGCGCCGGCACCTCCCCGTCGGGATGATGCGCGTCGTCATGCCCTCGCCGGCGGGGTTCAAGAGCCTCCTCGACGTCGAGCCGGTGTGGGGGGTCGACGTCGGAACCCTCTTCGGCCGGGCTGGACTGGTGCACGAGCCCGAGCGCACCTGGGACGTGGCCACCCTCGCGGTGGCGGCCGAGTACCGGGGACGGGCGACGACGGGCCTCGTCAGCATGGGGCTGTACCAGACGCTGACCCGCATCGCCCGTCGCTGTGGCGTCGACTGGCTGGTGGCCATCTTCGACGTCGCCGTGCTGCGGATGATCCGCTGGAAGCTGCGGATGACCTTCACCGGCTTCACGGGGGTGGGCGCCGCCTCGTACCTCGGGTCGCCGGCCAGCATCCCCGCATGGTGCCGGATCAGCGACGCGGACCGGCGCCTCGGCGATGCGGATCCCGTCCTCCATGCCGTGCTCTTCGACGGCGTCGGCATCGAACCCGCCGTCCGGCCCGCCGACGTCGAGCACGCCTGGCGTCTCGTCGCCTGAGGGAGGCCGCCGTCCGCGGCCCCGCCCAGGGCACGGCGCCGCCGGGCACATGGCGCCCCCGCGGCCACGCCGTTACCATCGGCGCGGATATGACGGACCGTCAGGTTTCCGGGGGACAGCAGACGGTCGTGGACGTCCTCGCCGACGCGGCGCGCCGCATCGGCGACGTCGAGGCCTTCGTCGAGGTGGCCGACGACGCCGATTCCTCGGGGCTCGTGCCCACCGGCGCCGACGGCCGCCGCCGCATCACCTTCGGCGAGTGGGACGAGGCTGCCGAGCGGGTCGCCGGGCTGTTGGCGGCATCGGGGGTGGGCCACGGCGACGTGGTCGCCCTGCTCCTGCCCTCGTCGATCGACTACGCGCTCTGCTACCAGGGGGCGGCGCGCCTCGGGGCCGTTACGACGGGCGTGAACCTCAGGCTCGGGAGGGCCGAGCGCGCCTCGATCGTCGCCCGCGCCGCTCCGTCGGTCACGGTCGTCGACGCCGCACGTGTCGACAGGGCCGCCCTCCCCGAGGGCCCGGGCCGGGTCCTCGAGCGCGGCGAGCTGGGGACGGGCCCGAGGCGCCCGGTCCGCCGCCCCGCGCTGGCCCCGGACGACCCGGTGGCGATCGTGTGGACGAGCGGGTCCACCGGGGTGCCCAAGGGCGCGGTGTTCGACCATCGCTGCCTGGAGGCCGTCGCCGCCGGCACCGACGTGCTCAGCCGTCCCGGCGACCGCCGACTGTCACCGCTGCCCTTCGCCCACGTGGGCTACATGACCCGGCCGTGGGACGAGATCGCGCACGGGGTCACCACCGTCATCACTCCCGACCCGTGGAGCGCGGCGTCGGCCATCGAGCTCATGGCGTCCGAGCACGTGACCGTGGGCCAGGGGGTGCCGACGCAGTGGGCGCTCGTGCTCGAGCACCCCGCCCTCGCCGCCGCGGACCTCTCCGCGCTGCGGGTGGTGGGCACTGGCGCGGCCCGGGTCCCGCCCGAGCTGGTGCGGGCCATGCGCGTCCGGTTGGGCTGTCCCGTGGTCGTGCGCTACACGTCCACCGAGAGCGCCCTGGGCACGGGCACGCGGCCCTCGGACCCCGACGAGGTGGTGGCCACCACCGTGGGGCGCCCGGTCCCGGGCGTGGAGCTGGCCCTGGTCGGCCACGACGGCACGCCCGTGCCCGCGGGCGAGGTCGGCCGGG
>Ga0187778_10000335_pt1 | contig 33795 bp, 47 predicted proteins | sample 1015_Q2_SP5_20_M_FD_132418 | JGI IMG/M metagenome (GOLD analysis project Ga0187778, IMG submission 132418) | Tropical peat soil microbial communities from peatlands in Department of Meta, Colombia - 1015_Q2_SP5_20_MG | ecosystem: Environmental > Terrestrial > Soil > Wetlands > Peat | place... | reverse complement strand
GGGCCAGTTCGCGAAGCTCGCCGCGAACGGACAGTACAACTGGGGAAGCCTCCATGCGGCCGGCACGCCGCCCAACTGCCCGCCCGGCTCCGCGCCCGGCTCGGACGTCGGCAAGGTCTGCTTCAAGGTCTTCTCGACCGACCTCGCCGCCGCGAACGCGTTCGTGCGCGAGCTCACCGCAAACGCTCACTGGAACCGCGCGAAGGTACTCGCGGCGATGGCCGGCTCACCCGAGGACGTGGCGCAAGCCATGTACGACACGAAGTACTACCAGGGCGTGGGCGCCACGCCGGCGGCCCGCGTGCAGGCCTACGCGAACCTGATCCGGAGCGCGCTGGGCGTCGTCGGCGCGGGGGTGCCGCCGACGCCGTCCCCGGTCTCCGGTCTCCAGTCCCCGGTCCTCGGGATCCTGCTCGTCGCCGCGCTCGGCGGCGCTGCGTACTGGGCCTACGCGACGTGGGGCCCACCGCCCGCCCTCGCTCGGCTCCTGCGCTGAGCGCAGGAGCAGCGGAGCAGCTTCCCGCTCTCGGCCTCCCGCGCAGAAAGCGGGAAGCGGGAAGCTGATTCGCTGATTGCGCCCGCTTCCGCGGGCCGCTAACCTACGAGAACCTCGATCAGGAGAACCGACCATCATGGCCAACTACGGATACGCTCGTCGCCCCGGCTTCGCCCCGTTCGCTCCCGCGCAGCCGCGTACCGCGGCGATGGCGCCGTATCGCGCCTACCCGATGATGGGCGTGGACCCGAACGCCGCGGCGCAGCCGTCGCTCATGGACAACGTCAACGACTTCCTGAACACGCAGACCGGCCCGCTCCAGAACAAGTGGTGGCTGGCGCTCGGGCTCGCGGGCGGCGCGCTCTGGTACGCCTCGGCCGAAGGCTGGCTGGGATGAGCGCGAGACGCGCTCATCCGCTTCCCGCTTCCCGCTCTCAGTTCTCCGATCGGGAAGCGGAGGGCTGAGTGCGGAACGCCGGACCCATTCTTATGGGCGTCGGGGTTCTCGCTGGCGTCGCGGCCTTGCTTGCCGCGAACGCCGCCGAGGCGTCACGTCCTCCCGGTCAGAAGGCGGACGTGGGGGATGACGTGGAGGTCGATCCCGCTTCCCTCGCCGGGCTCTTCAGCGTGCCGGCGGAGACGACGTCCATCCTTCTCCACGTCACCGCGGCCGGACCGACGCAGCTCACGGGAACGGTGACCGGCGCGCTCGTGCCCATCACCGATCCCGCGACGGGCGTGACGAGCCAGCGCGTCGTCTCGCTGACCTTGCCCTCGCCGCTCGACCAGGGTGTCACCGTCCCGCGCGCGAGCGTCGTGGCGGGGACGCACGGCGGCAGCCCTCTCTAAAGGAGCGGTCCGCGTTCTGCTTCCAGCTTCACGAGAAAGAAAGAGCATGAGCAAGCCCTTCGTCCTCCGCCAGCACGGCTCTCAGTGGGAGGTGTGGCTCGACACGCGCGCGGCTCGCGCTTTCGGGGCGAAGAAAGCGGGCATGAAGGGGCTTCCGCTCGACGCGCGCGTCCCGCTCGTGCGCCGATCGATCGACCGCTCGCTCGAGTTCAAGGAGGGCGGAACACCCGAGCGCTTCTCGAAGACGAACGCCGAGGGGCTCGCGCACCAGATCGGGCGCTACAAGCTCGGGTTCGGCGATCTCGTGTACACGTACGTGCACGAGGAGCGCGAGAGCGCCGGTGACCGCTCGCGCCGCGACGAGCCCGGGCGCGAGCGCGTTCGCCGCGAGCACGGTAAGAAGGCTGCCGAGTTCGTCGCCCGTGGGCGCGAGGCCGAGCTCGCCGGCCACTTCGCGACCGCCGCGACTTGGTACAAGAAAGCCGGCGTCGCGTACGAGAAAGCGGGGAACAGCACGCGCGCCCGCCTCTGGAAAGCGCGCGGCGCCGACGTGAACGCGCGAGGCGGGCGCAAGATGGGGTCGCTTCACCGCGGAACCAAGGCCTGGGAGAAGCGCCCGGCCCTCGGCAAGCGGCGCGCGGGGCGCGATGACAGCAAGCTCGCGGAAGCCCAGAGGTACGCGCGCATGCTCAAGAAGTGGCGTCCCGCGGGTCGTCGCATGCGCGGCGAAGAGCTCCACGAGTGGCAGCGCGGACAACTTCGCTCGACGCTCGAGCGTCACGGACTCGCTAGCCATTACGACGAGGTCAAGGACTTGTTGCTTCCGACCGTCGAAGAGCGCACGGCAGCCGCGCGCAAGTCCTCCGCCGCTCGCTACCGCCGCGCCTACGGCTCCAGCCGCTAGGGCGGCCGTGCGCGGCTTGCCTTTCCTAGACCGGGGACCGGGGACCGGGGACCGGGGACCGTAGATGCGCGACGTCCTCGTCGTCTCCGACGTGCACCTCGCGCCGCTCGCGCGCTCGGCCGGCGCGTGGATGGCCTACCGGCGTCCCGAGCGCGCCGTCGACGCGCACCTCGCCGCGGCCATCGACCGCGCGGTCACGCAGGCGGGCGGGCGCGGGATCGACGTCGTCCTCGGGGGCGACTTCCTCGACCTCGACGCACCGCTCGAAGACGCGCCCGATCTCGACGCGCGGGCGGAGCCAGGAGCGCTCCACGCGACGCTCGCGACGCTCCGCGATCACCCGATCGTCTTCCTCGAGCTCGCGCGCTCGATCTCGCGCGGCGCCCGTGTCGTGTTCGTCCCGGGCAACCACGACGCCCAGCTCGCGTTCCCCGCGGTCCGGCTCGCCGTCGCGCAGGCGCTCGGGGTTCCCTACGGCGACGACCGGAGGCTCAGGTTCGCGGCGTGGTTCCACCGTGTGGACGGCGTGCACGTCGAGCACGGGCACGTCTACGATCCCTTCTGCACGATGAGCCGGCTTCACCCGGCGCTCGATGCATGCGGGACCGCCCGCCTCGAGCCTACGCTCGGCACCGTCGGGACGCGCGCCGTGGGCGAGCTCCTCGGCCTCGTGAACCCCTACGGCTCCGATCCGCTGAAGGACGTCAGCGGGCGACTCGACCGCGTGGCCGGGAGCCTCGTCGGCTCGCCGCACGAGGACTACCTCGCTCGGTCGGCCGCGATCGTGCGCGACCTCGCGGGCGTCGAGACGGACGCGGGCGCTCGAGCGGTCTCGGACGACCGATGGCTCCGCTCGGTGAGCGGGCAGACAGGCGCGGACCTCGGCAAGGTCGCGCTCCACCGCTACCGATGGGCGTCGAAGGCGTCCGCGGGCGACCTGGCCGACGCCGCCCTCGACCCCGCGTACGGGTACGACCGCGACACTGACGAGCGGCTCCGCGGGGCCATGGGCTGGATCGGAAGGCTGCACCAGGCCGACGTCGTCGTGATGGGACACACGCACCGGGCGTTCGCGGAGAGGCGGCCGGACGGACGCGCCCACGCGAACTCGGGGACGTGGGCGCCGCTCGAGAGGGACGATCCGCGAGCCGTCGTGGGAACAGCAGTGCGGATCGTCGGTAACCACCGGCGGCAGGTCTGGATCGAGCGGACGCACCGCGACGGATCGGTCAGCTAACAGCTTCTCGCTTCCCGCTTTCCGCCGAGACGAGAGGGCGCGTACGCTTGATGGTGATGGATCATCGAAACCTTCGCGCCTTCCAGCTGGCTCATGCTCTCGTGCTGTACGTGTACCGGGCCACCGGATCGATGCCCAAAGACGAGCAGTTCGCCATGCGTTCGCAGATCCGCAGAGCGGCCGTCTCCGTTCCCACGAACATCGTCGAAGGACGCGCGCGACGAACGCAAAAAGAGTTCGTCCACTTCCTCAACATCGCCCTTGGCTCAGCTTCAGAGCTCCGTTACCTGCTCGAGCTGGCCCACGAGCTAGCCTTTCTTCAGGACTCCCAGATCATCACTGACGCGGACGCCGTCGTGCGCACACTTGCCGGCCTCATCCGAAGGATCGAAGCGGGTGATACGAACTTCGACTCGTCCGTCTCTCGCGCGGGAAGCGGGAAGCGGGAAGCGGAGAGCTGACTCATGCGGATCCTTTACGGCCTCTGCGGCGAGGGCTCCGGCCACGCTACCCGCTCCGCCGTCGTCATCCGCCACCTTCACGCGCTCGGGCACGACGTGCTTGTCGTGGTCCCGAAGCAGGTCGCCCACATCCTCAAGCGTACCGGCGCCGCCACGACCGAGATCGTGGGCCTCCGCATGCACTGCGCGGACGGCGCGATGGATCTGCTCGGCACGCTCGAGCGGAACGCGCGCCAGATCCCCGAGATGATGAGCCGGAACGCCTCCGCGTGGGCCGACGCGGAAGCCTTCGACCCCGACGCGTGCGTCACCGACTACGACGCCTTCCCGTGGCTCTTCGCCGACGCGCACGGCGGGCTGCCCGTCGTCTCGATCGACAACGCGCAGGTGCTCACGCGGTGCGAGATCGCGCCCGAGCTCGCGCGAGGGATCGAGGGTGGTCTGGCGGCGCTCGAGACGTTCTCGCGCGCGATGGCGCCCGCGTGCAAGCACTACGTGGTCACGTCGTTCTTCTACCCGCCCGTACGAGCGGAGCTCCGCGAGAGGACCACGCTCGTGCCGCCCGTGCTCAGAGACGAGGTGCTCGAGGCGCTGCGGGAGCCGCCGCCCGCGGCCGACCACGTGCTCGTGTACAAGACGGCGTCGCTCGACGACGCGGGCGTGCTCGCCGAGATCGCGCAGGTCGACGCGCGCTTCCTCCTCTACGGGTTCGCGTCGGAGGGCGAGACTCCCGCCAACTGCGAGCGGCGACCCTTCAGCGAGGCGGGTTTCGTGAAAGACCTCGCGAGCTCGCGCGCTGTCGTCTGCAACGCGGGGATGAGCCTCGCGGGTGAGGCGCTCGCGTTCGGCAAGCCCGTCTTCGCGGTCCCCGTCCGCGGCCAGTACGAGCAGGTTCTGAACGCACGGTACATCGCGCACTCGGGCTTCGGGGCCATGGCCGAGCGGCTGACCGCGACGGCGCTGAGGGCGTTCCTGAAGCGGCTCGACGAGTACGCCGCGCGGGTGGGCAAAGAGCCGCGGCACGACGCAAACGCGCGGCTTCGCGCGACCGTGGAAAGCCTGTTCGGGAAGTCCCCGGTCCCCGGTCCCCGGTCTCCGGTCCTAGACAAGATCTGAGAACGAATCGTCTGCGCGGTCATACCGTGCTAGACCTGGGTATGCCCATCCGACGTGACCAAGCACCCAAGCGACCGGCCACGATACAACTCTACGTGGAAGGTCGAGAAGCCGTATTGACCCGCCATCCGGACGGGTGGTGGACCGGACGCGTGAAGGGACGCGGGATGAGCAGCGTCGTGTCGCAGGAGCGCACGCAGGCGAAAGCCGAGAAAAGCCTCCGAGCGGCAGCCCAAGAGGCCGTGCGGTATTACGAGAAGCACGGGTGGCCCTCGTGAAGCGCGGCGAGCTTCTCCGGCGCCTGAAAGATCTCGGGGTCGAGTTCGTGCGCGAGGGCGGCTCGCATTCGGTCTACAAGAACCCACGCACGGGCCAGCTCCTCTTCGTGCCTCGTCACACCGAGATCAAAGAGAACCTTGCCCGCGGCGTTCTCCGGGACGCGGAGAAGGGATCATGAGGACGAACGACGTCCAGCTCGCGATCCGGGTGCCGAGCTCCCTCATCGCGGCGGTCGACGCCCTCGCCGCGGAGAAGAGCCGGATCGCCGGTGTTCCCGTGACGCGCGCCGCCGTCCTGCGAATGCTCATCGAGCAGGCCCTCAAGCGGAGCCCGCGTCCTCGATGATGCTCGGCGGCGCCTTATGGCTAGGGCTTGCGTTCGCGGACCGTCGTGCGGAGCAGCTGTTCGACCAGCTTAGGCACGGAGCTGACGTCCGCACTCTCCGACGTCGCGCGTCTTACCGAGGCAGTCGGAAGGCTCGTTCCGCGGTGCGTCGCCTTGATCTTTTTGATTCTTTCTCAACACATGTTCAAAGCCTTGGCCGCCGTCGTACCCGCCTATGGCACCAACCCTCGGACGCGACGGATGCTTGGCTCGTACCAGCCTCGAAAAGGCTCACCCTATGGCGCTGGACTATCGAATCGACCTCGGCCTCGCCCATCGAGGACGAGCAGAGGCAACTGGCGATCCGCGGAAACCCTCTGCTCTGCAAGCTGTACGCTTTCGCGTTCGGAGTCCAGTTCGCGCCGCTGCCCGCCGATAGCTGGCGAAAACCGTCATTCTTCTCTCCCGAGCAGCTGACCAGCCGACTGGCCGACATGCTATGCTCGGGTGGATGCTCCCGTACGGCCCCACCTACGCCCGACACGTGCTAGCGCCCGAGCCGCGGCCCGCCGTCCCCGAGAGCGCGCGCATCCGCGTCGGCGAGAACGGCTACATCCACGGGGTCGACGGGATGCTCGACCAGGTCGGAAGCGCGCTCATGAAGCACGCCGGGCCGATGATCGTGCGTGACGTGCTCCCGGCCGTCCGGGCCGATCCCGCGCTCCAGACGCGCGTCGGGCAGGCGGTCGGTGAGGCGGCGGCGAGCGAGCTCGCGCCGTGGGTCGCGCTCGGCGCGGGGGCGCTCGCGATCATGGCGTTCGTGTCGGTCATGCGCTGGCGGGTCGGCCGATGACGGCCTGCCTTCAGCTTCCCGCTCTCCGCCGTCCGCCCGAGACGAAAGCGTTTCTTCTTTGGGCAAGAAGCGGGAGGCGTGATGCGGATCGCTAGTCTCGTTGTGTTCGGTGCGGTCGTGGTCGGGGCCGGGTTCCTCCTCGCCGGCTCGTCGGCGAACGCTGCGCCGCTGCCGCCCGTCCCTCGCCCGACCCTCCCGGGCGATTCCGTCGGCAAGGGTGACACGGTGACGGTCGCGCTCTCGAGCGTGCCCGCCGCGAACCTTCCTCAGCTCCCGTTCGACACGTCGGGCGTGACGAGCCTGCTCGTGAACGTCTCCGACGCGGGCGCCGTGAACCTGACCGGGCCCGTCATCGGCGTGCTGACCGGGAGCGGGCAGGAGATCGCCGTCAGCCAGCCCACCACCGTTACGGTCCAGCGCTCGCAGGTGACCGCGGTCCGGAAGGCGACGACGTGATACTCCTCAGCACGCGCGAGAGCATGCACGCGGCCGAGCTTCACCTGCTTCGGTCAATCGACGCGTTCACGGAAGATGGGGTGACATACGAGGGCGTCCTCCGGCGCGGCGACGTCACGCTGCTCATCCCGGTCGTCGATCGGGAGCTCAGCGCAGAAGACGAGCGAGAGGAGGCGGTCTCGTTCGAGCGGGACGACCTGCTCGTCCTCGTCGATCACGTGCTCTACGCGGCAGAGGGCTTCCCCGCGTTCGGGGAGCGCCTCGACGACGGCGCGCTCAGGCACAAGAACATGTCATTCTCGTTCCAGGCGACGGGTAACGGAAACACGCTCGACGTCACCTTCCACCTGAGCCCGAGCGACGTTGCCGGAGACGGACACGTCTGCGCCTTCGACGTCCAGGGTGACGACGACGCGAAGACGCGCCTCGTCGTGTTCGCGGCTCGCTTCACCGCCGACCACGGCCCGGCGCAGGTTCGCGCGTCAGCGGTCGGCCACGCAGGCTTCGAGGCGACGGTCCACGACGAGGACGACAAGTGGACGCGCGTCGAGACCGCGGACGCGTGGACGCTGACGGAGCTCGTCGACGAGATGATCTGCTTCGTCGTGGACGAAGACGTGCTCGGGCCTACGGTCTTCCGCGTGGTCTGCTCGAACGAACGCGCCGTCCAGTTGATCGAGGTCACGCTGACGCTGAAGCCGTGCGATCACTCTTCGGCCGATCAGCCGACTAGCCGACCAGCTGACCGGCCGGAGCGATAGCGACGTGCTCGGCTCCACCTTCGTCCAGGCCTACGCACCCCGCGGTTACCTCGCGTGGGAGGCCGCGGCCGTCGCGATGGCGCAGGCGGGCGGCCAGGACTTCGCGCCGTGGGGTTGGGTCGACCTCACGCTCTCCGACGACGCGGGCAACACGGCGACGCTTCAGGTGATGGCCGACGTGCTCGCGATCGGGACGGCCGAGAACCACGTGCGCCTCCCGCTCCGGCCCGGGCCCGCGCAGTCGGTCTGCAACGTGTTCGGGTGGATGCTGCCGACGCCGTGGCTCGTCTACCAGATCTGGCGCTCGGCCACGCGGAAGTGCACGCCGCACGCGATGGTGCCGAACCTCGGGGCGAAGCTCGACCAGTACGCGGCGCATAGCAACCTGGTCGACCAAGAAGTCGCCCAGCTTGCGGCTTCCAGCTCTCCGCTTCCCGCGGGAGGCGGACAGCGAGCAGCGGGAAGCTTCGCCCCTGCACTTGTTGCAGGGGCGAAGAAACACGTGGTTGTCTCGAACGCCTACAAGCCGGCGAGCGTGGTCATCTTCGGGTGGTACAAGCCGTCGCCGCCGGCGCCGGACGTCTTCGATCAGGATCACATCCAACATCCTTGGGACGATCCGGATCGGCAGCCCGTGCAGGTGCTCTCGAACGCGCACGGTGACTTCTACGTCGACTACTCGCACGGGATCCAGCCTGTCCAGGGCACGTGCACCGTGAACGGGCAGACGATGCGGACCGACGCGCTCTACCAGGACCCGAAGCTCTGCCACCTCGTCTCGAACGAGGGTCCCGTCCGGGTCGTCCGCTACCCGGCTACGGTGCCGCCAGCGACGCCGAGGCCACCTGACCAGTACACGAAGCCCGCGCCCTTGCCGCTTATCGTGTCGACGACGCCCGACGTGGGGGAGAGGATCGCGAGGAGATGAGCTCGCGTCCCGTGCCTCGCGTTCTTCTTGCCGAGCTCGAGCGCCGCGCCTGGGGCGAGCAGGTCGCGCGAGAGATGGGCGAGCGGCGAGAGGCGCGCGAGGAGCGAGTCCGCATCGAGCGCGTCCTCGGGCGGATCGAGACGCGCTACGGTGTCGAGGGACGGGCGGCCGGGGAGTCGAGCGTGAGGACGGGCGCGCGAGAGGGTGCGGCCTGGTACAAGAACGTGTTCCTGAAACGACTCGGCGAGCGATCCGGGAGAGACCGCGGGAGAAGACGATGAGCACACCCAAGCACCTGCTTTCCGAAAGCGAGCTCCGGCGCCAGAGCGCCGAGAAGCTCGAGTACCTCTACGACCAAGGGCGCGCTACGAAAGCCGACGTCATTCGCTGGGTGCGCCTCAGCGCGAAGCTTTCCGGGCGCGTGTACGAGCCCCGCTACCGACCCGGCGGGCTCGGCGACCGGCTGCACCTGAAGCGCCGCGAGGACGCCGAGAAGCGCGACGCAAAGCCCCGAAAAAGAAAGCACTTGTACGCGCCGCACATGAGAGCGGACTTCGTCGTGCAGAGGCTTCGGAAGACCGCAACATCGCTCACTGACTCGGAGTGGTACAACGTGCGTGGATTCAATTCTAAGGAAGAAGCGCGGCGCTTCGCCCAGAATCTTCATGATCATACGGGCGCGATGGTCCGTCTGCTCTTTCGCCTCACGGTTGTTGAAGCCGCGGAACGTCGTCGCCAACCCTGACCACGCTCTGGCCTCGTTCGCTCAGCGCTACGGATTCAGGTAGGATACCCGCGTGATCCCCGTCCTCGTCGGCTCGCTCGCGCTCGCGTACCTGTCCCATCGCAAGATGGAGCAGATCGCGGACGACCAGCGGCGCCTCCGCGAGGACTACGCCGCGCTGACGCTCGGCCAGCGGAAGGCCGTCGAGGCGGCCGAGGCGCTGAAGCTCGACGCCGCCGCCCTCGACCAGGCCATCCGCTCGTCGCACGCCGATCCGGTCCTCCGCTCCGCGTGGGGTGCCTGGTACGCGCGGCTCCTTCGAAGCCCGCTCGACGATCTCTCGCTCTCGAACCTCCGGCGCGAGATGGGCGGATGGCAACAGAGGTGGGCGCGCATGACCGGGCGCGACGTCCGGGCGCCCCAACCGCAGGCAAGGGTCGGGCAGGCGCCGGCGGCCAAGCCGGGCGGCATCGCGAGCATGCTCCCGTGGTACGGCTGGCTCGGCGTCGGAGCGGCCGTCGTCGGCGCGGGCTACGTCGGCTGGCGCCTGTACAAGCGGGGCGAGGCGCAGCGCGACGCGCTCTTCGCCAAGTACGACACGACGCGCATGCTCCGGGCCGGAGACGCGGACGGGCGGAACCCGCTTCGCGTGGACTCGTACGCGCAGGCCATGCGCGACGCGCCGCACGCGCTCGGGGCGCTGCCGATGCCGGGCGCCGCGGACGCGGCGCCTGCTTCCCGCCTTCCGCAGTACGCGCTCAGTCGGAGAGACGAGTGGGAACCGTGAGCAGAGCTCATCGGCTCGTCGGCTTGTCAGCTTATCGGGCCGATGTGCTGACTTGCCGACCGCCGATCAGCTCTCGAAACGTTGAAAGAAAGGGAAAACGATGTCAGACCTCGTCCAGTTCGGGCTCCTCGCCCTCGCCGCGCCGCTCGGCGTGAACCTCGTCGCCAGCGGGAGCGCCGCGGGCCCGTCGACCCCCGACGGCGACTACACGAACGGCCTTATCCTCGCCGGGGCCGCGTTCGGAGGGATCTACCTCCTCACCGGCCGAGAGAGCGCGCTCGGCGTCGCTGTCGGCCTCGCCGGGGCCGCCTACGCGGTCTCGACGCTGCGCGGGCAGGCGGGCCTCCCGGACGCGAGCCAGAGCACGGTCAACCCCGCGTGAGCTACCGCGTCGTCTACCTCGGCGCGGGAGCGCGTCGCGTGTGGCATCCGGGCTCGCTCACGCTCGACGGGGCGAAGAGGACGCTCCGGTTCTTCAAGCGACATGGCATGACCGCGTGGGTGGTCGACGAGCGGGGCGACTTCGTGCCCGTGCCCGGAGCCAAGCGGCAGCCGTCGTACCTGGACTAGGGCGCCGCTTCGCGATAGAGGTACACGTATGGTCATGACGCTACGTCAGCGAGCAGCCATCCGCCTCCAGCCTCCCGCTCTCGGACCGGGGACCGGGGACCGGAGACCGGAGACCTCGTCGTGAGCGACGAGGAAGTTCCGGTCGCCGACGTCGTCGAGGGCTGCGACGAGGCCGAGCACGACGTCCTGAACTTCGTGAAGGACAAGCTCGACGCCCACGAGGTCGAGGGCGACGTCGAGTTCACTCTCCAGCAGACGAAGAAAGGCACGGAGGGGCGCTCGCTCACGGAGTTCGTGGCGCGCCAGGGCGACGACGCGCGCTCGTTCGCGAAGGCGATCGTCGAGACCGCGGAGGCCGACTGCCGCGCGTTCTTCGGGCGGACGCAGTACACCGTGCGCGCGACCGGACTTCGCGGTTCGGTCGTGTTCACGCTGACGCGCCCGTTCACCGGCGACGAGTCCGACGAGGAGGAGACGCTCGAGGTCGAGAACCTCGAGCTCCCGACATACCGGGGCATGGCGAACCAGGCCATGCGCCACGTCGAGGGCGCGCACCGCGAGATGCGCTACATGGCGCGCGACGCGCGCGGCGTCGCCGGCGACTACCGGCAGATGTGTGCCGATCTCCGGACCGAGAACGCTCGGCTCCAGGCCGTCTGCGAGACGTACCGGAAGGAGATCGAGGCGGTTCGGAACATGGACCACGCCCGGCGGATCGACTTCACGCGGTTCGAGAAGAGCGAGCGCCGGAAGGATCAGGTCGCCGACGCGTTCGGCAACCACGTGCTCCCGCTGCTCGGGGCGAAGCTGCTCGGACCTGGGGGCCCGCTCGCGGGCAAGGGCCCGCAGGCGGGCCAAGGCCGTCCCCAGTCTCCGGTCTCCGGTCCCCAGGGGCAGAACCAGGCGGGAGAGGCGCCGCCGAGGCCGGAGCAGAGGACGAGCATCGAGCGGAAGGTCGAGACGTTCATCGACTCGCTCGAGAGAGACCAGCTCCAGGGGCTCATGCAGGTCCTCTCGCCCGAGCAGCTCGGGTTGCTCCAGGCGCTCCACGGTGAGGTCGTGGGGCGGCGCGAGCGCGAGAAGGCTGCGCGAAACCAGTACGCCGCTGACGTCGCGGCGCGGGCGACCGCGGCGGCGAGCGCGCCGTCGCCGGGCGCGGCGCCTCCCGCGAGCGGGAGCGGGGCGCGGAGCGCGTACGCGAAGGCGAGCGGACAGTAGCGGAGGAACGGATGCGAACGAGGCGAACGGGTCGTGACAACGGGTGGCGCTCCGACGAGGCGCACGAGCTCGTCCTCTTCGCGGACAACGACGCGAACCTGTACCGGCAGAAGGACGCGTTCCTCGCGAACATGCACCGGAAGATGAAACGGGGCACGTACGATCCCGCCCAAGGCAAGAAACTTTGGATGTACTTCGTCGACCGCGCGGCGAAGGCGTACGTGAAGGAGTTCGGGGGTGGCGCGTGGAACGTCATCTTCCCGCGCTCGGCAAGGCTCGAGGCGGCCGAGCACTACGAGAAGGAAGAGCGCGGGATGATCGAACGCGGCGAGTACAGCAAGTACCCGCCCGTGCGGACGATCCACGACGCGCGCGACAAGGCGCGCCGTCACCGCGCGAAGGGCGCCCCCACCTTCGCGAAGCAGGAGCAGATCGCGAAGAAGGTTCGCCTCCTCCGGAAGGAGGGCTACCCGCCGAAGCAGGCGGTCGCCATCGCGTACCGCATGGCCGGCGTCGCCCGGAAGCCCGCGCAGCGCGACCCCGCCGGCCACGACTGCGTCGGCGTCCACACGCATGAGAACCTCGGCGCTCGCATGGCCGAGCACGTCAAGCGCTCGTCGTCCCGCGACCGCTCGCGCAAGGCTCGCAGCAAGTCCTCCCGCCGTCGCTGACGGCAGAACCTCACCCACGCAAACGCGACACGAGCAGAAGGAACGCGCCCCATGGCCCACCGTCACCATCACCTCCTCGGCAAGATCCGCCGCGACATGAACCGCCTCGACGCCGCGCTCTCGAGCGACGCGTCGCGCGACAAGAAAAAGAAGGGCAAGAGCAAGGGCAAGCGGGGGTGGTTCCACCACTCCGCCGAGCACGCGAAGGCCGCCCGCAAGGGCCACCGCAAGGCCGGCCGCAAGGGTGGACGTAAGAAGCGCTAGGGCGTCGTCCTGGCCTTCACGCTCGTCAACCGCAGCGGGTACGACACGGAGGACTTGCGGCGCTACTGCGCCGCGGGCTTCCGCGCGTGCGCGATCACGAAGCGCGTGCACGTCACGGTCGTATCGTCGCCCATCCGCTCGCGCGGGTGCGCTCAGATCGGCGGCGACCGGATGGTGCTCGCGCTCGCGCCGCCGAGCTACAACGCGACGCGCGAGGGTTTCCACCGGCGACTCGCGCGGCTGTTCGAGCATGAGGCGGCGCACCTCCGCGGGCTCGAGCACGACCAGATGCGGCCGGCGCTGCGGTACTCCGAGGGGGACACGCCTGCGTGGGCTCGCGATCTCAGGGTGCGCTACCGCGGGCGCGCTCCGGCGCAGCTAGCCGCTCTCCGCTCTCCGCCTCCCGCGCGAGACGGCGGGAAGCTTTTAGCCGACCGCTCTCCGCGGGCAGCTGAAGGCGAGAAGCTGAGAGCTCGGCGCCGCCGAAGGCGCCGCCGATGAGCATGCTCGACAACCTCCGCGCGCAGCTCGCCGTCCAGGAAGATCTCGCGCGTCAGCTCGACGAGGCCGGACGCGATCTCCGGAAAGCGCGTGACCCGCTCGGCGACCGGCTCGTCGCGCGGGCTCGCGATCTCCAGCGCTCGATCGAGAAGACGCGGGCAAGGTTCGCGCTCCCCGCCGAAAGGTCGGCGACGAGCGCGCGGCCGAGCTAACATCCGAGGCATGTCCACTCCCGTCGCCATCCCCGGAACAGCGTACTCCAGGCAGCCCGTCACCGCCGTCCAGGTCGTCGACGACGCCGAGCTCGACCGGTACACCGATCAGGCCCGCGTTGCGGGCGGCGCGCCCGCACCTCTCGTCCAGGGTGGGCTCGGATACAACCCCGCGAGCCTTCCGAACTGGAGCGGGGTTGCGCCGTCGAGCGTGTGGAACGCGCTCGACAGGATCGCCGCGAAGATCGGTCCGATCCCGTGAGCAACGCCCGCTCGTTCGGCGGCACGACCTACCCTCGCCGGCCCATCACGGCCGTCGAGGTCACGGGCGACGCCGAGCTCGACCGGTTCACCGACCAGGCGCACGTCATGGTCGCCGGCGCGACCGTGAAGCTCCCGAAGTCGCCTCCGGTCACGGCGCTCGTCACCATCCTCGCGCTCGGCGGCGACGTCACCGTCGACGGCAACGGCGCGCCGGTTGACGGGCCGACGACCGTTCCGCACGGGCGCGTCGGCCGAGCGACGTTCGGGGCGGACGGGACGTGGGCCACGTGCTGCTTCGCGCCCGAACAGGGCGCGACGGGCGAGACCGGGGGCACGGGAAACACGGGCAACACCGGGAGCACGGGCGCGGGCGGGAACACGGGGAACACGGGCGCGGGCAACACCGGGGAAACAGGGAATACGGGGGCAACCGGGGCCACGAACGGCAGCACGGGTAATACGGGTAATACGGGGAATACGGGGGCCACGGGGGCGACGAGCGGGAGCACGGGCAATACCGGGAACACGGGCGATACCGGGAACACGGGCAACACCGGGAACACCGGCGCGGCCGGGAAGCTCGCCGCCAACCAGTTCACGACGACGGCGGCGCCCGTGACCGTGCACGGCGGGAACCCTCCGTCGCTCGTCGTCAACCTTGGGTTCATCCCGACCGCGCCGGGCGTATCGCGCCTCCGATACCGCGGCTACGTGCAGCTCGAGATCTTCGCGCCGAGCTCGAGCAGCGTCATCGTCACGATCTCCGACACGCTCGAGGGTGGCGTGCTCGTCACCGCGACCGAGGCGTTCGCCTCCGTGAACCCCACCGCGCTCGCCGTCGCGATCGAGTGGGAGATCGCCGGATCGGCCGCCGGGATCCACGACGTCGCCCTGAACTTGCAAGCGAACGGCAGTGGTGTCATCGTCACGAGCGGGCAGGCCTATGTAGCTGTCGACGAGATCCTCCCTTAGCGAAAAACCGAACGCAGCAAGCTCTCCGCTGGTATCCTCCTAGCCATGAGCAACAACCGTTCTCTTCCCGGCACCACGTTCCCGCGCCGTCCCGTCACCGCTGTCGAGATCACGGGGAACGCCGAGCTTGACCGCTACACCGATCAGGCTCACGTGCTCGCGGCCGGGGTGACGCTAAAGCTGCCGAAAGCGCCTCAGGTTACCGCGACCGTCTTGATCCTCGCGCTCGGCGGAGACGTCGCCGTCGACGGCAACGGTGCGCCGATCGACGGGCCGACCACGATCCCGAACGGGCGCGTCGGGCGCGCGACGTTCGGAGCAGACGGGACGTGGGCCACGTGCTGCTTCGGTTCCGAGCAGGGAAACACCGGAGCCACCGGCAACACGGGCGCGCCCGGGACCAACGGAAACACGGGGAGCACAGGTCCCGCAGGCAACACCGGAGCTACCGGAGGCGCCACACTTCTGAAGTTCTCGGGATTGGCCGATCCGAGCACAAGCACGTACCTCGCGGACGCCGGGAACGCGGTCGCAGGCACTCTTCTGACGGCGCCGATCGGCTACCCGGTTGCTAACACCCAGACGTTCAGTCATCTCGCGGTGGCGATCGAGGATTCCATCCCCAACGTCCCCGGTACGTCCCTTACCGTCCAGCTTCGGCAGAACGGGCTGGACGTTCCGAACGCCTTCGTGACCTTCCCTGCGGGCACGGCGGGAGGAACACCGCTCTTGAACGCGAACCCCTTCACCGTCACCTACAACCCGGGCTTCCGGCTCGATCTTCACTGCGTTCCGACCGGCAGCGTCGCATCCCCGACGCGGGTCAGCGCAACTCTTCAGTAATCGGAATAAATACACGAGCTGTTAGCATTCGCGGCATGAGCAACAACCGATCTCTGCCCGGGACTACCTACCCGCGCCGTCCCGTCACCGCCGTCGAGATCACGGGAAACGCCGAGCTCGATCGGTTCACCGACCAGGCCCACGTGCTCGCGGCCGGGGTCACCGCTCAAGCTGCCCGCGTCACCGCAGGTCACGGCCGAAGTGCTCATCCTCGCCCTCGGCGACGACGTCAACGTTGACGGCAACGGAGCGCCCATCGACGGACCGACGACGGTTCCGAGCGGACGCGTCGGCAAAGCGATCTTCGGAGCGGATGGCCACTGGGCGACGTGCTGTTTCGGCTCGGAGCAGGGAAACACCGGGAACACGGGCGCGACCGGCGCCGCCGGGAACACGGGCGCGAGCGGCAACACCGGGAACACGGGCAACACCGGAACCACGCCCGCGCAGCCGTCTGTCCGGGTCTCGCGCTCCACGAACCAAGTCATCCCGACGGCCACGCGCACGGCGATCGTCTTCGACACCGACCGGTTCGACGGACCGGGAACGCCGATGTGGAGCGCGGGTCAGCCCACGAGGCTGACGGCGCAGGTCGCCGGCCGCTACCAGATCACGAGCCAGGTGGTCTGGGCGGACGGCAACGGCGCTCTCCGCCTCGCCGAGATCCAGCTCAACGGGAACGACGCGAACGGTCTCGTGTTCGAGGACAAGGCCCCCACGCCCGGCGAGGAGCTCGCGACGAACGCGACCACGCTTTGGAGCATGAACGCGGGGGACTACGTCGAGCACGACGCCACCCCCTCGCTGGCGGTCCAGTCCGAGCCGCTCGTGTCCCCCGAGTTCATGATGTCGAGGGTCGGCCCGTAAGCTCGCCGGCTAGAGGAAACAGCAGAAGTAGTCGAAGATCAGGCCGCTGCCGTTAGGGATGCAGCGGCCCGAGGACTCGCCGCCGGCGTCCTTCGTGTAGACGAACGGAACGCCGCAGCCCGGGCAGGCGGCGATCCCGTCCTGAGCCGACATCTTCTCGTTCACCTCCGCGCACGGATCCGTTGGGCCACCAGAGCCGTGGCACTCCGCGCGGAAGATCGCGGCGTCGACGGGCGGACATGACGCGTCTGCCTGAGCCTCCGCACCCGTTTCGGGGAGCGCGCCCGCTTCCGGCATCTCGAGCGACGCGCCCGCCTCCGTCGCTTCGGGCGTGCCGGCCACCGCGAAGCTACCGCAGCAAGGAAGAAGAACGAGAAGCGCGAACGCTCGAAGACGCGTCACGCGCGCTCTCCGAAGCTCTGCGCGAGAGACTTGACGTCATCGACCAGCCCCGAGAAAGCGCACGCCGGACAAGCGTAGGTCTCGATATCTCTCGCGAGCCGGCCGAGCGCGCTGGCATGCTCCGCGATCAGCTGGTCGCGCCCCATCCCCGCGTAAGGGCTCACGACGCCCCCTCCGTTCGCACGGCGCGGAGCGCGAGCATCCTGAGCCAGCCCGAGATCGAGAGCCCGTCTCGCTCGGCCGCTTGCGCGAACTGCTTATGCTGGTTCGCCGTCACGCGAAGGTTGATCTGGCTCGTCTTCATGCGCTTCCTCACTGCCATCGTACGAGAAACGTATCACGTTCGCGTAGCGAAGCAACACGCTCGCTATACACGAGCACGCGAGACGTGCTAGACCACGGGCATGCCCCTTTGCCCTCTTTGCCACGTCGCCTCCGCCCCATCCTCGCGCAGCGGCCCGTACCACGTCTGCCCGAGCTGCGATCTCTGGTTCCAGGACCCGCTCCCGCCGAAGGTCTACGAGGCCTCGCACGAGAAGCCGGGCGACCAGATGGGAGACGCGGAGAAGGCCGCGAACCGGCACCTCGCGCACCTGCTCTTCGCGCGGGTGAAGCCGAAGCGAGCGCTCGACGTCGGCTCGAAGTTCCCGTTCCTGTCGGCGTGCCTCCGCGACCAGGGGGTCGACGCCATGGCCATCGACGGGATCGCCGCCGCGCCGGAGTTCGGGAACGCGCTCGGGGTGCCCACGATGCGGCTCGACCTTGAGGCCTCGGAAGGGCTCGAACACCTCTTTCTTCACTGGCGCAAAGGTATCGTTGACCAGCGACTCGAGCCGTCCTCCTTCGACCTCGTCACGCTCGTCCACTGCTTCGAGCACCTGTACGAGCCCGTCGCCGCGCTGCGCCTTCTCCGGAGTCTCGTCTCGAAGGACGGGCGCGTCTTCCTCCGTATGCCCGACCACGAGGTCGCCGGCTACGAGCGCGACATGACGCCCGGTCACTACACGATCCATCCGTACTTCCACACGCTCTCGAGCGTGCTCGAAGCGCTCTCGGCCGCCGGCTACGCGTTCGTGATCGAGGAGACGAGCGTGCTCGAGCCAGGACAGCGCGACTACTGGCTCAGGCCCATCGAGAGACGCCCGACGCTCGCCGTGGGGATGATCGCGAAGAACGAGGAGAAGGACGTCCCGCGCTGCGTCCGCTCGCTCGCGGGCGTCGCCGACTCGGTCGTCCTCGTCGACACGGGCTCGACCGACGACACGATCACCGTGGCAGCCAAAACGTGCGACGAGATCCGAGCTCAGTTCACGTTCGCCACGTACCTCGGCGCGTCCGAGCCCAGCGGGACCGGCGACATAGAGCTTTGGGACTTCGCGAAGGCGCGGAACGAGTTCCTCCGCCTGATCGAGGAAGGGCGAGTCAAGTCCTTCGCCGACCTGCCGAGCGAGAACGACTGGGTCCTCTGGGTCGACGCCGACGACGAGCTCGTGAACCCTCGAGCGTTCCGTCGCATGGTCTACGGCCCCTGGTCCGTCGTCGACGCGCAGGTCTCTCACCACGCCGACCGATCCGGGCAGTGGCCGCACTGCCGCATGTGGCGAACGGGTATGGGGGTGCGCTTCGAGGGCGCGTGCCACGAGATACCGGTTCTTCCCGTGGGCGCGCCACGCGCCGACGTCCTGCACGGGTGGGTCCGCCATCACCAGACCGTCGTGCAGGGCCAGGAGCCCGGCCTCGAGCGGAACTACCGCATCCTGAAGCGCGCGTGGGACCGTGGGGACCGAACGCCTCGCGCCGCCTTCTACCTCGGGTGCACGTGCCAGGGGCTCGCGGGCCGAGGCGCGGAGGCCGCCGCGTTCTTCCAAGAGCGCGTCCGAACGGGCGTCGGCTTCCGCGACGAGTGGGCGCTCGCCTGCGTCTACGCGGGGCGAAACCTCCGGAAGCTCGTTCGCCTTGACGAGGCGTGGCGCGTGCTCTGCGCCGGCGTCGCCGAGGCTCCCGAGTGGGCCGAGCTCTGGATGGAGCTCGCGTGGGTCACCTACGCGCGGAAGGAGTGGCGCCGCGCGCTCGGCCTGGCGCTTCAGGCGCACGACCGCCCGCTCGTGAAAACGGCGCTATGGCCAGAGCCGAACATGTACACCGACCAACCGCCCCGCCTCGTCTCGTGGTGCCACGAGCACCTCGGCGAGACGGCGGAGGCGCTGCGCTGGGCGGAGATCGCTCGCGAGCGGATCGGCAAGCCGGACGCGGAGTGGGAGGAGCGCGTGGCGCGACTGCGCCACGCGCTCGCAGGTCAGCCGGTCAGCTTGTCAGCTGATCAGCCCGAGCCGACGAGCCGACAGGCCGATCAGCCCGAGCCGACGAGCCGACAGGCCGACCAGCCGAGAGCCGCCGCGAAGCGACGTCTCGCGCTTCTGCGCCCGGGCGCCATCGGCGACGTGATCATGACGCTCAACCTCGTTCCGCTGCTTCGGCGGCGGTACCCCGATCACGAAGTGCACTACTTCACGCGATGCTCGTACGGGCTCGAAGGGCTCATGGACGCGGCCGGCGTCGACCAGATCCGCGACGCCGATCACGTCGAGGGCCCGGGCCAGTTCGACGTCGTCGTGAACCTCATCGGATACCCGCTCCACGAGGGCTACCCCGAGCAGCCGATGCGCCAGCACCTGCTCCGGTACTTCGCCGCGGAGATGGGGCTGGGCGAGCTCGCCGGCCTGCCCGCGCTCGTCGCGCCGCGCCCGGCGAACTTCCTCGAAGGGCAACTCGACTACGCCACCTTGCAGGTCCGCACCGGCTGGTCGAGGTACAAGGAATGGCCCGTCGAGCGCTGGGCCGAGGTCGTGCGTCGATTGCCTGACGTCCCCTTCCTCCAGATCGGGCGCGAGGACGAGCCGCGCGTGCCCGGCGCTCTTCACCTCATGCTCGGTCAGTCGCTCGACAAGGCCGTCGCCGCGGTCGCGAACGCGCGGCTCCACGTCGGCCTCGACTCGTTCGCGAGCCACCTCACGCACGTCCGGTGGCAGGACGCGACGGGCGAGCTCCGTCGCACGCCAGGCGTCATCCTCTGGGGCTCGACGCAGGAGAGCGCGAGCGGCTACCCGACGAACGCGAACCTCTCCGCGCGCCTGCCCTGCCAGCCGTGCTTCCGAGAGGATCCCGCGATCTCGCGCATGTCGCGCGGACCCTGCGACAACCCGCCCGGACAGACGTACGCCGAGCCGCGCCACGCGTGCATGAGCGAGATCACGGTCGACCAGGTCGTCGAGGCCGTCCGCGAAGCCTGGCGAGGTGGCGCGAGACGCCACCTCGAGCTAGCCAGCTCCCCGCTCTCCGCTGGCAGCTGACAGCGGGAAGCACACGGCCGCCCGGCGGCCGTGTTAGCATGTGGGTATGTCGCGCGTCCGCGTCGGCGGCTTCCTGCCCACGATCTCCACGCCCTTCGGGACCGTGGACTTCAACGATCCGGTCGTCATCCTGCGCGCCCTGCCGTTCACGGGCTGGGTCGGGTTCCTCGCCGGCGCGTTCCAGGGCGCGGGCGTCCTCGCTCAAGGCGGCGAGGTCGCGGCCCACCTCGCCCCGGGCCTCGTCCAAGGCGAGAGCTTCTCGGACGCCTTCATGGCCGACTACGGGGCCCGGCTGAAGATCGCGGCCACCGTGCTCGGAGGACAAGAGCTCGCCGCGGCGTCCCCGACCGTCGACGCGGCCATGTCCGACGCCGTCGCCGAGGTGCAGGGCGCCGCCGCGCAGGCGGGCCAGCACCTTACTTCCACGCAGATCCAGGTGGCGCTTGCGAAGATGACGAGCGACGAGGCTGACGCGGTCCTCCAGAAGGGCAGAGACGCGCTCGTGAAGGAGCTCGGACCGACGAGCGCGAACCAGCTTCTCGGGCAGATCGCGGGCAACGTCGACGACCAGCTGAACCAGGCCTTCGCGAAGGCGGTTCAGGACCCAGGCCTGACGGCCGCGCTCGCGAAGATCGCCAAGTCGTTCGGGACGGCTCCGATCGACCCGAGCCAGCTCGCGGCCGTGAACCTCGCCCCGAGCGACGTGGCGAGCTCGCTCGGGATCCGGCAGGACGTCGCCGCGCTCGCCGAGAACGCGCTCCTCCACCGGCGCGTCTACGACGTCTCGCCCCGTCGGTTCGATCCGGTCACCGGCGACATGATCCCGCCAACGCAGGTGCCCGCGTTCTCGTCGCAGGTGCTCACGTCCGGCGCGAGCGGGGCCGCGAGCGCGTTCCTCGGCCGGCACCCCGACGACGGCAACCGCACGAGCGGGGCGAACTCCGACTGGGCGCTGATCGATCTGCTCGCGGCGCAGCAAGCGAACCAGCCTGCGGCAGCCGTGCAGGCGCTCCAGGACGACTACCAGCGAGCGCTCGGCGTCGACCGCGCTATCGAGGCGAACAAAGGAGCCGATCTGGACCCCGACGACGTGCTCGCCGAGTACGCCGTCGCCCGGACGAGAGGCGCCGACCCTCACTACGTGAAGGCGCTCGAGGACGGGTTCTCGGCGGCGGCCGGCCTGCCGTCACCCGACGTCGCGATCTCGGCCCACCTCGGCGGCTTGCCCGTCATCACGCAAGGTCCGGGGCTTCGCGGCTTTCTCACGGTCGCCGCGCTTCTCGCGCCGGCGTGGCTCCCTCTCGCGTGGACGTGGTGGAGGAACCGATGAGGCGATACGACTACGCGCGCTTCGGGCAGGTGAACCCGAACCTTCCGATCGGCGTCCCCGACGCACCGGCGAGCCCTGTCCTGGGGCCGTCGAGAGATCCGGGAGCTTCAGCCATCCCGTTTCCTGTTCCGCCGTCCCATCGCTTCCCCGGCAGCGGCCGTCGTCCGGCACCGACAGACGGCTCCGAAGGCGCCGGAGCGGGTGTTGAAGCGCCCGCGAGCTCGAGCATCCTCAACCAAGCCGTCCTCGTCGCCGCGATGACGGCGCCGGCCTGGTTCACGTGGCTGTTTCTGAAGCTGCCGAGGCGCGAATGACGTCGCCGTTCCAAGGCTCGATCGTGAACGCCGACGTCGTGCTGGCAACGGGCTCGCGCGGGCCCGAGACCGGCTCGCTCCAGCGCTTCCTCGTCTCCCTCGGCTACGTCGACCCGAACGGCGCGCCGCTCGCCATCGACGAGGACTTCGGCCCGAAGACAACGTTCGCGCTGGCGACGTTCCAGCGTAACCAGGGCATGACCGCGACCGGACGCTTCGACCAGACGACGCGCCGGATCGCGATGATGCTCGGCTTCGTCCCGTTCCTGCAAGCGAGGCACTTCCGCTCCCGCTGGCCGAACCCGCGCGTCGTCTCGCTCATCGTCGTCCACACCATGGAATGCTCCGAGGACAACCTCGCGGCGGCCGAGGACGTCGCGACGTGGTTCGCGAGCGACGCGTCGCCCGTCGCCAGCGCGCACTTCTGCGTGGATCAGGACAGCGTCGTTCAGTGCGTCCGCGAGGAGGACATCGCGTTCCACGTCCAGTCCGACGCGAGCGACACGGGCAACGCGCGCTCGATCGGCGTCGAGCATGCCGGCTTCGCGCGGCAGCTCGCGAGCGGCGAGGGCGACACGTGGGCCGACGCCGCGAGCCAGAACATCCTCTTCCGGAGCGCGAAGCTAGCGGCGCGCCTCGCGCGCGTCTACCAGATCCCGTTCGTGAAGCTCTCGCCCGAGCAGGTGCGCGCGGGGACGGACGGGTTCTGCGGTCACGTCGACGTGACGCGGGCGTACGCGGTGCCCGGAGGTCACACCGATCCCGGAGACGGGTTCCCGTGGGCCGACTACCTCGCTCTCGTGCAGGAGAGCACCTAACCACCATCCTTCGAGGGTCTATCATGAGCAACAACCGATCTCTGCCCGGCACCACCTACCCGCGCCGCCCCGTCACCGCCGTCGAGATCACGGGGAACGCCGAGCTCGACCGGTTCACCGACCAGGCACACGTGCTCGCGAGCGGGGTGACGCTCAAGCTCCCGAGCGCGCCCCAGGTCACCACGACCGTCCTGATCCTCGCTCTCGCCGGCGACGTCGCGGTCGACGGCAACGGAGCGCCGGTCGACGGGCCTGCCGTCGTCCCTGACGGGCGCGTGGGCAGGGCGATCTTCGGCGCGGACGGTCACTGGGCGACGTGCTGCTTCGGCTCGGAACAGGGCGGCACCGGTAACACGGGCGGGACCGGAAACACGGGCGGCACGGGCAACACCGGCAACACGGGAGGGGCCGGGAACACTGGCAACACCGGTGCGAGTGGTCCTCCGGCAGCCGCGAACCCCGCCGTGCGCGTCACCGGGAGCGCCCAGAGCGCCGGCTCCGCCGTCGTGTTCGACGATCCTCCGGTGTTCGATGGACCTGGCCCGGTCATGTGGGCTCCGGCGTTCCCGACACGGCTCACCTGCCAAGTCGCCGGATACTACCAGATCACGGGCTGCGTGGTGTGGGCCGGAGGATCGGGTGGGACGTACAGGAACCTTCAGATCAACCATAGCGTCGCGGGCGACCTGGTCATCGTCACCGACGATCCTCCGACTCCCGGTAACGGCCGTGGGCAGATGATCTCGACGCTCTACCAGATGAGCGTCGGCGAGTACGTCGAGCTCCTGCCGACCGCCGACGTCGCGACGGGGATCCTGGCGTTCCCGGGCGCGGCGCCGACGTTCATGATGGCGCGCGTCGGACCATGATCATCCTCCCTTAGCGAAAAACCGAACGCAGCAAGCTCTCCGCTGGTATCCTCCTGACTATGAGCAGCAGCCGTTCTCTGCCCGGCACCACCTACCCGCGCCGCCCCGTCACCGCCGTCGAGATCACGGGGAACGCCGAGCTCGACCGGTTCACCGACCAAGCGCACGTGCTCGCGAGCGGAGTGACGCTCAAGCTCCCGAGCGCGCCCCAGGTCACCACGACCGTCCTGATCCTCGCGCTCGCCGGCGACGTCGCGGTCGACGGCAACGGGGCGCCGATCGACGGACCGACGACCGTTCCGAGCGGGCGCGTCGGTAAGGCGATCTTCGGAGCGGACGGCCACTGGGCGACGTGCTGCTTCGGCTCAGAGCAAGGAAACACCGGGAACACCGGAGGAACGGGAGGCGCGGGCGGAACCGGAAACACCGGGAACACCGGCAACACCGGAGGAACGGGGAGCGCGGGCAACACCGGCAACACCGGAGGAATGGGGAGCGCGGGCGGAACCGGAAACACCGGGAACACGGGTGCGCCCGGAACAACGTCCTTCCGGATCGGTATGCTCCCGGTCCCGCTCGGCGGAAGCCCGCCATCATCGATCACCATCACCCCCGCGATGCTTCAGAACCCGACGTTTCCGGGAGCTCGGTACTGGGGTCTGCTCATCACCGGAGGGGTCACGGAAGACACGACGCGCATCATCCTGCCGAAGCCCCCGAACAACGACAGCGACGATCTCTACCTCATCGATCTGAGCCAGGTCGCGACAGGACAGCAGATCAACGTCGCGAACGATCCGGGCCCCGGCGCCACCGTCTCGCTCTTCGGCTTCGCTCCCACCCCCGAGCTCAACGCGCAGACGTTCGTGACCCAGACAGCGCCGCCGATCGGGCAGCAGACCGGGCAGATCCGCGCGTGGGTCCTCGTCACCCCGACCGGCGTCTTCCTCGAGCCGGGCTACTCCGAGATCTGAGCAAGCGGACGATGAGCAACAAAGGGCGGCTACTTCGGCCAGCTGGCCGTCAGCCCGCGCTTCGCCGCCGCCGTCGCCTGCGAGCGGGTCATGAGGAACCCGCCCGAAGCGATCCCCTGCGCTGCCCACGCGCTGGCCTGGTCGAGCGTGACCGCCGGCGGCGACGGCGCGGGGACCTTCCCGCCGAGCGCGTCGAAGTCGGCGACGAGAGACGACCAGTCGAAGCCGTTCGGGGCTCGCGACTGACCCTTCGCGACGAGATCGGGCGTCAGCAGAACGTAGAGCTCTCCCGCGCCCGCCATCGTCGCGTACTGAGCGATGGCCGCGTACGTGACCGTGCCTCGGAGACCCCACGTGTCGATCGTCACGCCCTTGTCGTCGTAGCCGTAGCCGAGAAACGCGTGGCCGTTCTGCGGGTCGGCCGCGCCCGCGACGTCCCACGTGAAGCCATCCGCGGACGGGAACGGCGAGATCCAGGCGTCCGGCAGCTCGACCCCGAAGAACAGGTTCTCGAACAGGTAAAGCGCGGTCTGCACGGTCTTCTTGTCCGTCCCGTCGACCGCGAGCCAGCCGCAAAGCTGCGAACCGTCCGCGAAGCCGCGGCTCGTCCAGTAGTTGAGCGCCGTCTGCTCGTCGCACCCCTGATCCGTCGAAGGCTGACCCGGGACGTACCCGCCGATCGCAGAGTAGTCGGCCGTGATCTGAGCGTCCGTCGCCACGAAAGGCGTACCCGTCGCGTTCCCCGTCGCCACGCCGACGAGGTGGTAGCCCGCGGCGATCACGCAGTCGCCGAGCTGATCGTTCAGGTAAACGTCGACGAGCGACGACGCGGCCTTCGGGCCGTAGTCGCACGTCGGAGGCGTCGAGACGTCGGCGTAGTGGCGAAGCGTCAGACGCGGACAACGAGCGACCGGACGACGGCGGCCGAGGACGACGGGACGACCGAGGTGAGGCGCTTGGACGCGACGAAGGCTCATGAGGCCTCGATACCACGGTCGCCCCGACGCGTCGACCTTGCGGGCGAGAGCTGCCGAGGCTAACAAGACGCCTATGCAAGCTCTCCGCGTCCTCCTGATGATGGTGTCCCTGCTCCCCCTGCGCGGAGCTCGCGACTACGCCTTCCGCTGGCAGCTCGCCGAGGCCATCGTGGAGGCCGCGCCCGGCGACGAGCAGGCGCAGGACACGCTCGCTCTCATCGCTCGCTACGAGTCAGGGTTCGCGCGCGACGTCGCGCGCTGCGAGCGTCGAGGCGACCGAGGGAAGAGCCGGGGCGTGTTCCAGCTCCAGCCCATCGAGCGCGGCGACGAACGCGCGGCGTGCGGCGACCTGCCGGCGCAAGCTCGGTTAGCGAAGACGTACATCGAGCGGTCCGCGCTCGCGTGCCCGGGAAACGTCGGAGCGGACAAGCTGGCGATGTTCACGAGCGGGACGTGCGCGAAAGGGATCCCGCAGGCGATCCGGCGGTGGGCGCAACCGAGGTACGAGTTCCCGCCCATGTAGTCGGCGACCAGCTCTCCGCTTCCCGCTTCCCGCTTGAGAGTAAAAGCGGAAGGCGGACAGCGGAAAGCTCCCTTCCCTGCTAGTCTTCCTCCATGCGTCCCGTCAGCGAGAGCGCGGTGCTTCGGCTGCTCTGGGATGTCGGGCGCTTCTGCCCGGCCGCGATCAAGCGAGGGTTCGTCGAGCTCGCGTGGAGCATCTGTCGCGCGGCAAACGACGACCCGCTCTTCGTCGAGCACGAGGCTGGCGCTGAAGCAACCGCGTGCGTGCTCGTCGCCGTGGCGTGGACCGCCTCCCGGTTCCAGCCCACGATGCGCGTCGGGCGCAACGTCGGCGTGTTCCAGATCCGGCAGCCCGAGCACGTGGATGCCCCGCTGCTCTGCACGACGCAGGGCGGAGCGTTCGTCGCGCTCGACCTCATCCGCCGGAGCCTCGCCTCGTGCGCGGACGCGCCGTGGCCGGAGAGGCTCGCCGGGTTCGTGGCCGAGAACGGTGGCTGGTACGCCGAGCGGGTAAGCCGCGACGTCCTTGGCCTCGCCCAAGCGTTGTTCCGCCAGGCCTTCCGCGCGGAAGACATGCCGCTCGCGCTCCCCGAGCCGAAGGCGGTCGCGTGATCGTCCCCATCCTCCTGCTTGGTGCCGCCTCGCTGCTCGTCAGCCGGTCGGCTCGTCAGCGCGTCAGCTCCCAGCCGATGGGCCGACCAGCTGACGAGCCGATCGGCCGTTCCGCCGATCAGCTCTACAGGGTGACGGCGACCGTCCCGCTCGGGTACGTCGAGTCGGTGCGCGGGCCGCGCGGGCAGGACGGGCAACGCGCTCTCCTCGACGACGTGCGCGCTCGCGTGGGTCAGCTCGGGTTCCCGAACGCGATCCTCGTCTCGCAGGACCCGACGGACAACCGCGTCGTGCGGCTCATCGCTCGGCGAGCGGGAACGCCGCGCTCGACGGACGGGCTCGTGCAGATCGGCAAGGTCGAGGCGGTCGACGACGCTCCGTCCGTCGACGCCAAGCCAGACTCACGGGCGACCGGCCTCGATCCGGGGATGACCGCCGACGAGGTCGAGGCCGTGCGCTACGCGCTCGCGCGCGAGCACCATCCCGGGCACCTCTGGGGCTTCGCGACGACGCTTGAGCCGAGCTTCCCGGTCGCGGCGACGCTCCTTCAATCTCGCCGAAGACGGCTCGAAGAAGGAAGCGCAGCTCCCAGCTCTCCGCTCTCCGCCGAACGCGGGAAGCCGGACGCTGAAAGCCTCGCGCGCCTCGAGCGTCTGCGCGAGCAGGCGCTCGAGTACGGTCGCGAGCACGCGATCCCGCCCGAGATCGTCCGCGAGGAGATCCGACGGTGCGTGTACCTGCTCGCCTCCGAGCAGTCCGGCGAGGCCGCGCCCGCCTTCGTGGCGGCAGCGGAAGCGTGCGTGCTTGGCTTCGGCCTGGTCGACCGCGAGGCGCTCGCTGTCGTCTGCCCGTTCGTCGCGAAGGACGTGTTCGTGAGCCCGGCCGCCGTGCACCTCACGCTCGCGCGCATGAAGCCCGAGATCAGCGGCGTGTCGGACGCGCCGCGCGGGCGGCGGATCCAGAAGTCGCTCGACCAGGAGCCGACCGCGGCTGAGCGGCCTCAGCGCCTTCGAGCGCGCTCGGCCATGGCGAAGGCCCAGAAAGCGATCGAGCGGCGCCGGTGGGTCGAGTGGTACAAGCGCTCGCGGAGGATGGGGTCATGAGCGAGCGTGCGCCAGGGACGTACTACTGCGAGATCGAGGTCGCCGCCGAGGCGTCGGTCACCGCGGACGTGCTCGAGCAAGGCCTCCGCGCGATGGGGTGGGCTCTCCTCGCGGTCGACCGCGCGCCGATCCAAGAGAGCCCGACGAGGTACGCCTTCGTCGGTCGCCTCGAGCGAACGTTCCGACCAAGAGACAACGCGCTGATCGCGTGGCGGACCATCGAGAGCGTCGCCGCGGACGTGTTCCTCGCACCGAAGCTCGCCGTGCAGCCGTTCGATCTCTTTTCCAACGTCGACTACCACCTCCGCTTCGCCGCTCGGACGAAGGAGCATCCCGACCGCGCCAGCGTGCGCGCGGAGCTCGAGGCGATGGGCTTCCGCGTCGAGCACGTCTCCGCCCTCCGGACGCACGACCGGCTTCCCGATCGCCCTACGATCGACGTAGGGTGGTGGTACGCTCGCGCCGCCTGGCGCCGCGGGGACACCACCATGACCCACGCGGAACCCTTCTACTTCGAGGACGTCGCCCCTGACGAGCTCCCGTCCGCGTCGGGCGAGCAACTCGAGAACCTGCTCCTGGAGAACCAACAACCATGAACCCGCTCCTCCTCATCGGCCTCACCGCGCTCGGAACCGGCTACGCCGTCCGCCAGTTCGACCGAAACCAGCGCCAGGCCACGAACGTACTGAGCCGCTACGTCACGTCGCTGACGCCAGGCTCGACCTACCAGGTGCTGCTCCAGATCGATCCCAAGAACGCCAGCTGGCAGGCGAACGCGACCGCCGCGGGCGTCGGAGCGGGCGGGACCGAACCGGCAGGCTCCGCGCACGTCATCGGAAGCGGGCTCTCCCAGCTCGGGTGGGACATCTCGTCTGCTGGGTCGCCGACGCTCCTCGACCAGCAACAGGCGGTCAACTGGCAGGCCGGACAGCCCGCGACGTGGACGTTCGCGGGGAAGTGGACGCTCCCGTCGAACGCGATGCCGACGCCCTCGTGGGCGGGGTGGATCGGCATGATGAACGCGTACCTCCTGCCGTCGCTCTGAGCGATGGCGGTTCGATACTCGGGCGACGCGGAGGTGCGGATCACGTGGAACCGCACGATGAGGACGTACGAGGGCACGGTGACGTCACCCACGTTCCGCTTCAAAGGCGGGTTCGCGCCGGAATGGCATCGTCGGGGCGGACCCAGTCGATCGAGCGTGATGACGTCTTCCGAGAGCTACGACCTTGCCGCGCAGGAGCTCCTGCGACTCGCGGAGCGGAACGCCCGGCAGCGTGGTCGACGTCTCGAGGCGCAAAAAGAGGGTTCCCGGTTCGTCGTCCGCCGCGGGTTCCAGGCGCCCTGCCCTATCCGTATCCGGTAAGGTGTGACGTGCTAGGATGTACACACGTTGGACCATCAGACCGAGCTCCTGGCCCTCGCGAGCCTCATCGGAGGCCTGATCGTCACGATCGTCGCGACGACGTGGCGATCGGCCTCGCTGACCACGAAGCTCGTGGTCGCGACCGAGCGCTACGAGGAGGATCGTCGCCAGCTCGCCGAGAAGACGAAGGAGCTCGAGAAGGTCGGTGACCACGAACGCCGTCTCGGGATGCTCGAGAAGAACTTCGGCGAGATCCCGAACGTCCGGGAGCGCGTCATCGTGCTCGAGCAGAAGGCCGGGTTCTCCGCCGAACGCCGAGCCATCCGCGAGCGCGCCGGGAGCCAGCCGCGGATCGTCGTCGTCCAGGCTCCTCCGTCTCCCGCGCTCCCGTTCGAGGAAGACTCCGAACCCGAAGACTGAGGTAGCCATGCACGACCTGACCATCACCGACGAGGCGAGCGACGATGTCCAAGATCGACTGGCAATGGTCCGCGGTAACGGCCTACTGCGTGACGTTCGTGACCCTCGGGGCGCTGACAGGGCTCAAGATCGTCCACCCCGAGGTACTCCTGTCCATGCTCACGTGGCTCGCGCCAGCGCCGTGGACACCGAAAACGCCCGCTCCCTCGTACGCGAAGCTCGACGCCTGAGGGCCGTTTCAACGCTCGCGCACGGTTTGCTGCTCGCCGCCTCGGCGGGCCTGCTGTACGTCCTCCTCCACGGCTGACGGTTTCAGCTGCCCGCTTCCCGCTTTTCCGCTCTCCGCAGCATGAAGCCGACAAGCCGACAGGCTGACGAGCCGATAAGCCGATGAGTAGGTACGCCGACGTCCAGGACGTCCCCGCCCGCCCTCGCGTCGTCCGAGGGCACCGCCACCACCATCCCGAGGCCGCGGCCGACGCCGTCCGCGAGCGCGTCGCCGCGCGAGCAGGAGGCGCGAGGCTGGTCGACCCCCGAGGTTGGCTCGTCTCGCTCAAGTCGAAGACCGGCGAGATCCGCCGCCTCAGCGCGAACACCTACCGCGAAGCCTGCGCGGCCCGCGACGCCGCGTTCGCCGAGGACGAGGCTCTCGAGGTCGCCTGGGTGATGATGAGGCCCTACGCGCCGCCGAAGAGGCGCTCGTGAGACCGTTTCTCGCCGGCTACCGAGGTGCGTACGTCCCGCGCTCGCCCGTGCTCCTGTACCCCCTCCCAGGCGCGCGCGTGCTCATCCGGCCGATCGAGGATCCGTTCGGTTACGAGTGGCAAGCTTGTTGCTTCTGCCGAAGACGCTTCCGCGTCGCACCGCCGGCCGATACGCTTGGCCCGGTCGTACCCGTGCTTACCTGCTCCGAACACTGCGCGACGCGAGCGCTCTCGAAGACGCCACCCCCGCTCGAGGCCCGCTCGCGACGCAAGGCGCCTACGGAGCGTCTCGATGCCCGCTGGCGCTCGTGGCGCGACCGGGAGCGCCCGTCGTGAGCCCCCAGGATGTCCAGGCCGCTGCAGCGACCCCACCGACGAGCGACGGGACCGACGGCGCGCTGACACTCCAGGACTTCGAACGCGGGGTTCACCAGATCACGTGGACCCTGGTCCTCGTCGGCCTCGTCGCCGGCGCCGCCGCCGCCCTCGGGAGCGGCATCGTGAACCGCTACCTCTTCCGAGAGTGACGACCGAACTTCGCTTGGAGTAAAAACACCGTCGGCCGGAGAGGTCGAGAGGAGACACGAACATGACCACGTCCGCGATCAAGCTGCCTGGCAACTACAACCTGAACCAGACGGCCATCGTCCAGGTTTTCGACGCGGACACGACGCTCGCGCCAGAAGATCTATCCGCCGACTGCGTCGGTGTCGGCGGTGTGATGGGCGCTGTCGCTCTCTGTTCCGCCAACATTCAACCGCGCCTTGGCGATCGGCACCGCATCAACGCGCGCGGCGGCGACGTCACCGTCACCGGCGGTCCGTTCGCGATCGTCGGCGGCTCGTTCGTCCCGCAAGGGACGTCGACCGAGTACGAGCTCGTCGTCGACTCGGGTGGAGGCCTCGTGTGGATGGCGCTCGGGAGCGCTTCGTCCGGGTTCGGAGAGATCTTCGTCAAGAACATCGCCGCGCTCGCGGCTCTCCCAACCGCGGGTCTCCGCGACGAGCAGGAAGCTCGCGTGCTCACGCTTGACCGGCCGTGGGAGCTCGACACGGCGTCGACCGCCGCACCCGACGGCATCACGATCGTCGCGGCCAAAAACGGAGGCAACTGGCTCGCAATCGAGGCCTTCAGCAAGCGGTGGTCGATCCAGCTCCGCAGCGACGGCGTTCCCGGCTTCTTCATCGACGCCGCCAACGGCAACGACGAGAACGACGGGACGGCGCAAACGCAGACACCGGGCACACTCGTCGGCCCGCTGAAGAGCAACGCGGAGGCCTGCCGGCGCCACCGTCAGGCGCAGGCCGGCGTCAACTACCTGTACACGAACGTCAACGACGTCCCGATGCAGGAGTCGACGCCGCGTCCCTACGGCCAAGGTGGCACCTTCGGCCCGCCGGGAACGCCCGTGCTCGTTTCCGACCGCTGGCGTCCGAGCTCCGTCTACGAGACCAACCCGGAGATCATCAACCCGGCGAACGGCTACGAGACCGTGTTCAACTTCACGCTCTCCGGCCTCCCGCTGCTCCAGAGCACGCGCCTTCTCGAGGGCACCTTCAGCGCCTTCACCCCGACGACCGGCAACGTCCAGCAGACCGTAACCGGACTCGGACTCCAGAGCTACGTCGGCAACCTCCTCGTCATCACGAACAGCACCACCACCGCGAACATCGGCGCGGTCGCGACGATCCTCAACTCCACGGGTTGAGGTACGGTCGCGACGACGGTCTTCACGAAGACGGACAACACGATCGCGACGCCGGCCATCGGCGACTCGTTCGCCGTCGTCCAGCTCGTCAAGTGGGGTCCACCGATCATCCAGTTCGGCAACTCCCAGGGGCGTTTCTTCCTCCAGAACCTGGAGATCAGCGACAACCCGTTCCCGTCTCCGGCCGAGCAGAACATCTTCAGCATCCGACTCGGGAGCCTCGGGATCCGCGCGTGTCACTTCCGCCGTAACGTCACGACGAATAGCCCGAGCGTGAACGGCGCCGCGATCGACATCTCCGACTACGGCAACTACGCGATCACCGCCTGCTCGTTCGACTACAACGGTCTCAACGGGCAAGGGATCCCGAACAACCACGGCGGTACCACGTGCATCGTCGCCGTGCACATCGCCGCCGTGGCGTTCACCAACTGCGCGTTCCTCAACGCAGACGTGCGCATCCTCGACAACGCGGTCGCGCTCATCTCGAACACCGTCATCCAGGGCGGCCGGATCACGACCTCGAACCCCACGACCTACGAGTCGTACGGGTTCTTCAACGTCGGCGCCGGCACCTCCGGCCCGAGCCTGATCCAGCTCTTCGGGGTTGGCCTCGGGATCTACGACTGGCCGGTCGTCTCCGGCAGCGACTGCGGGATGGCGCTCGTCGGCAACTCCACGGTCATCGACCAGGCGTCGACCGCGACGACGATCGGTCTCTACGGCGACAACTCCGGCGTGCCGAACTCGGTCGGCCTTCGCACCAACGGCGGCTCGAAGTTCCTCGTTACGGGGACGCAGCCGCTCGTGGGCGCCACCGGCATCCACGGCGCGCTCGCCGACATGATCCTCGAGGACAACGGCACGGCGGTGCAGTCCCTCGAGAACGGCACCCCGGGCGTGCAGTGCGGTACGGCAAGCCTTGTAGGCGGAATCACGACCGTGATCACGGCGATGATCACGCCGACCTCACGCATCACCGTTACGGTCAAAGACCCAAGCGGAGGCGCTTCTCCAGGCAACGCTATTCTTACGGTCCCGAGCGGTTCCCGCACCAACGGCACGCCAGGCACTGCCGCGGGCGCGTTCGCGGTGACCTCACTCGAGAGCGGTGTTCCCGCCGCTACAACCAGCTTCGACTGGGTCGTGACGAACGACCCGCCGATCCAGTACCCGCTCCTCCGCTGGAGTGACTGGCTCGCGCCGGCCACGCCGGTCAGCGGCTTCTCGAAGCGCGCCGTGTGCCAGGGCACGGGCTCGACGATCGCGGTCACGTCCGCGAACTAGGCACGCCGGAAACGCGTAGCGAAAGGCTCCGGCTCTCCTCGCGAGAGTCGGGGCCTCTTGCGTTGCCGGCTACGAGGCCGTAAACGAGGAAGCGTGATCAGCAAGCCTTGGAACGTCTGCCGCGAGCTCGGGTGCCAGAGGCCGACGGCAAGCGGGCGGAAGGAGAGGGACGTCGCGCGGCGGTGGTGCAGGTTCCACGCGCCGGAGAACCTTGCGCGGATCCGAATTGGACGGGAGAGGTCGGTCCGGCAGAGATGCGGGAAAGGTCAGCTCGAGACGTGTGCTGGTTGCGTGCGGGAACGCGGGCGGCGCTCGAGAGGGCTCGAAAGGTGCTTCTACGCGGCTCAGTGCGCGAGCTCGCGGTGCGGACTCGAGGCGGCGTGGTGGAGCCCGCTCGTGCGTCGGTGGTGCGCGGAGAACGAAGCGCGAGCGCCTCGCAGCAAGCGCGCTGAGCGTCACACGACGATCCTCGTCTGCGAGTT
>Ga0187778_10000334_pt1 | contig 33898 bp, 34 predicted proteins | sample 1015_Q2_SP5_20_M_FD_132418 | JGI IMG/M metagenome (GOLD analysis project Ga0187778, IMG submission 132418) | Tropical peat soil microbial communities from peatlands in Department of Meta, Colombia - 1015_Q2_SP5_20_MG | ecosystem: Environmental > Terrestrial > Soil > Wetlands > Peat | place... | reverse complement strand
CCGGCCATGGCGGTTGCGAGAAACCAACGACGCGCATGCACGAAGAACCACTCCCAACGGGATCGAGATCGGCCGGATGCGGCTTGAGGTCGGCGGCGATAAGCCGATCCAAAGTCACGCCCTGGTACTGGCGGTGCAATGTAACAGGACGGTAGGATGCGCTCGTTAGCATGCGCCCCTCATGACGGTGCCGAGCATGACTTGCGACGCCGGCCGCCCTGCCCTGGCGGCCCCTCATCGTGCCGAGGCGCGGGTGCGCCCCTACCGCCCCGGCGACCGGGAGGCCGTGCGCCGCATCTGCGCAGATACCGGCTTCTTGGGTCAGCCAATCGATCCGGTGTTTGAAGATCGCGAGCTGTTCGCCGATTACCTCACGTCCTACTACACGCGTTTCGAGCCCGAGGCACTGCTGGTATGTGAGGCGCGCGGAGCAGTCCGGGGTTACCTCATGGGGTGCCGTCGCCCGCTGCTGAAGCAGGCGTATCAGGCGTTCGCCAACGTTGTGGTAGCAGGCCAGGCCCTGCATCGCTGCTACGCGCGACCTTATAACAAGGCCTCGCGCGCCTTTCTGCGCTGGGTCATGCTGAATAGCTGGCGCGAAGTGCCGGTGGCACCCCGCAACACACCGCATTTCCATATAAACGTATTGCCGGACGCACGCAGCGTAAGGAACACACGCGCTTTGATCCGCACGTTCCTCGATTTCCTGCGTGCCCAGGGTCACGACAGGGTCTTCGGGCAGATGGTTACTTTCGGCACGCGCCGTACCGAGAGCCTGTTCAACCGCTACGGCTTTCGCGTCGTCGATCGCGTCGAGCTGACAAAGTATCGAAGGCTCTATCGCGGTCAGGTACTGCTCTGCACCGTGTTAAAGGATCTGCGGGCGGCCAGTTGGACGAGTCGCGAACAGCGGATCTGACACAATCCGGGAATCGCGCTTCATGCGCCCTTCCCTTTGCATGCGCCGCGGTGCACGACCCGCTAGGCCGTGAGCTGTCTGTCTCGAATTGCCCGGCGAATCAGGCTCGCCGGGCAGCTCGATGATCGCGAGACGTCACTACTCGCTGAACGCCACGCCGCTGAAGCTACTCGCGCCGACCGACCCGGAGGTCGCTGCAGGTGTGAGATCGCCGTAACTGTCGATCGAATACACGGCCACTTGGGCGTCGCCCGCCGCGCTGAAGATGACCGCCAGCCACTTGCCGTCATGCGACACCGTTATGTCGGTCGGCGCACCCGGTAGCGGAATCGACTTGTAGAAGACGCCCCCTTGGCTGTCGCTGAAGAATATTGAGATCGCGTGGCCTGGCGAGTTGCCCGTGTACCAGACATTGCCCGGCCCCTTGGCTACCCAGCAGGGAGCATTGACGGGATACGGAGGCGTCGGTCCCGTGACCGGAGACACGCTCCCCTTTTTGTCCACGATCGCGAAGCTATCCGGGCTATGCGCGGGAGTAAAGGCGAGGATATCGCCCCAGAATGCTTCTCCGAGCGGCGTGTTGTTCGCCGTGCTGGGGAGCGTTAGCGGAACAACCCCTCCGCTCAGGGTTCCCTGGGACGTCAGTGGCAACTGCAGCACGGAGCCTGAAGCCAATGTGACGGCAGACCACTTTACTCCAACCGCGATCTGGGCGGCCGATGGATCGCTGAGACGGATGACAGCTCCTTCGACGGCGCCCGAGGGCCACGCATGACTCTCGGCGCAGTTTGCGCCAACGACAAAGAGATGGTCCCTGCTCAAGGCGAGCGAATCAGGCTTCAGGCATCCGGACGCTTGTGGGATCGTGTTTCCGACCCGAATGATGTCGTCATCCCGTATGAGCTCGGTAACGCTGTTCGAACCGAAGTTAGCCACGGCTCCGCGCTCGTTGCTGAACTGCAGGATCCCAGCGTTGGTACTTGCGCCCCCCTTGCCGCCGGTCGGGACGGTATCAAGATAGGACAGCGACGGTGTACCGGTCGTCGCCAGCTTGAATACCACGACGCCGTTGCTGCCCGGGTCATTCGTGCTCGTCAGGACCAGCACGCCGCGCTCGGGCTCACTTGCGATGGCGACCGCCGCCACAAGAACACTCGCCAGCAAGCTGCCGACACCATATAAACGGATCCGCAATCTGTTCATGGTCTATCTCCTCAGAAGACTCTCGGGAGGGCTTGCAACGTCGGCGTGCCGGTCTGCATGCGGGACCTCGTGTACGAGTAACCGGGCACACGCTGCATCTCGGGCAGAGCGACCTGTTACCGAGAAAAATTCGCTCCGGGATAGTGATAAGTTATGCCGCTAGCGTGCGGACCCCCGAAAAACAGAATGCGGACAGCGCGTAACTTTCGGACCTTCTGCAGCGAATACCTATGGATCGGGGTAGCAACTTCGAAGCGTTGATGGTTCGCTACCAGGCGGGCGACTTCGTTGCGGCCACGACACTAATCGAGCGGGTCAGCCCGCAGCTCCATCGCTTCTTCGGTATGCAGCCGGGAAGCCGTGCCGATGCCGATGATCTGCTGCAGGAGGCGTGGCTGCGCATACATCGGGCCAGGCATACGTACCGACCGGGCGAGCCTGTCCTGCCGTGGATTTACGCAATTGCACGGCGCGTGCGCGTGGATCATTACCGGCGCTCAATGCGGCGTACTGTGCACGAACAGCATTTGGAGGATCTGTCCGAAGCGGCAACCAAGATCCCTTATACGGGTTGCGTCCAGACCGATGACCTCGAGGAACTGTTGGCGCCGCTGTCGGAAAGCCAGCGCGAAATCATCGAAATGTTGAAGGTGGCAGGGATGTCGCTCGAGGAGGTCGCGCGGGCAACGTCCTCGAGCGTCGGGTCCGTGAAGCAGAAGGTTCACCGGGCATACAAGAAGCTGCGGCAACGCGTGAGCCTCTCCGGGCTCAAGAAACGGCCGAGCAGGGCGCTGCCGTGACCGACCGAGAAATTGACGAGGCACTCGAGAAAGCGGCGCGAGTCCCGCACGAAATTCCCGCCGAATTGCTCACCGGCATTGGCGGGGCGATCAAGCCGTCCTTGCGTCCGGTGCGCCTGCTGCCCCCGAGCTGGGTCCTCACGGCCGGGCTGGTGGTGATCAGCGCAGCGGTGGCATTCATCGGCGCCGCCCGCGTCGGCTTGCAGGGGGTCAATACGCTCGGTTACTCGGCCTGTGTACTGATCTTGAGCAGCCTGTTGATACTGATGTGGCTGGCCGCGGAGAAGGTTGTCAGCTCATGGATTCCCGGCAGCCGCAATCGCATGAGCGCCGCTGCACTGCTTGTGGTCGTGAGCATCGCGCTATTGAGCGTATTCGGACTGGTGTTTGATGACTATCGGACCACGCATTTCGCGGCTGCCGGTCTCGCCTGCCTGCGCGCCGGACTGTTGCAGGCGGTGGTGGCGGCGGTGCTCGCCTTGGTGCTGGTGCGCCGCGGCTTGGCTGTGAATCCCGCGTCTGCCGGGTTGGTTGCGGGCGTGCTGGCAGGCCTCGCAGGCGTGACCATGCTCGAACTGCAGTGCACCAATTTCCAAGCGCTGCACGTGCTCTTCTGGCACGCGCTCGTCGTACCGGTCAGTGCAGCGGCCGGTGCCGTAACCGGGTGGCTGCTGGCCCGTCTTCGCAACAACTGAAGGTCACTACCTCACTGGGCGCCGCGGCCTGTCCCGTTCCGCGGCGTCGAGATGCGCACCACGTCGACCTGGTCCGAGGGTCTGGCACCGAGCTTCTCGTAGAAGGATCGGGCGACGTTGTTTCCGCGAGCGAGTTCGAGGGTGAGCCCGGCACAGCCGAGTGCCTCGGCCCTTTCGCGCAGCGCCGCGATGAGCGCTCGGCCGGCACCGCTGCGGCGTGCCTCCGGCCGAACGTACAGGTCGCCCACCCAGAGGCGCTTCTCGCGCGTATGTGCTTCGAATATCCGGCAGTAAGTCGCGAAGCCGATGATTCGCGTTCCCGCCACCGCCACCAGGCACTCGAACCACCGGTCGGGACCGAAGCCGCATGTCGCCAGCACCCTGGCATCCTTCCCTGGGTCGGGATCGCGGACGTGGGCGGCCAGCGCGCGCGACAGTGCCGCAACCTCGACCATGTCGGCGGTTTCGGCATTGCGTACCTGCATCGTCGTCAGCGAAACGTTCCCAGTGCGGGACGCGATAGCCGGTGGACAGTCACTGAGGCGCAGATATTACTCTCCCGCGCCAGGGGCGGAATCTTGCCCGTGCCCGCGACCTGACGCTCGCGCAGGCGCCGCGGCCGCGCCCGGGTCAGCACGGATGTTGTCACGACGTACTTTGACAACGCTCGTCGTGCCCGGCTACGGTGTCCGTGTCGCGCTGGGCGGCCGGGGGACGATTCTCCCGATAGCACCCGCTGTGGTTGAGGTTTCCTTCATCGTTCCCGCGTACAACGAAGAGCGACTGCTGGGATCCACGCTGGCAGCGAGCGCGCAGTCGCACGGCGCACGCGTGGTATCGGTGAACTATCGACACATCGCGGCGGCCCGCAACGCGGGAGCGCGCCAAGCCCGTGGGCAGTGGCTCTTTTTTGTTGACGCCGACACGATCGCGACCGAGGACGTCGTACGATCGGCTCTCAAGGCGTTGCGCGGCGGTGCCGTGGGGGTGGATGCGACGTGCGTTTCGACGGTCGGTTGCCGCTTTATGGACGCCTGCTGCACGCGCGCTGCGTTCGATAGCGTCGGCGGGTTCGATGAGACACTTTTTGCGGCCGAAGAGGCGGCGCTGAGTCGGGCACTGCGCCGTCAGGGTCGCTTTGTCATCCTGCCAGAGCACGTCGTCACCTCGGGCCGCAAGCTCCGAGCGCACTCCGGCGCACAGCGCTGCCGGCTCAGAAGCGGAAGCGCCCGGCACAGGCCGGGATCACTCAGTCCCAGCGATTCGCATTTTTCGGGAAACCGGGCCGCTGCACTCGCACGACGCAGAAGCGTTGGCCAGTCGGTGCCTGCATTACCACCCAGCGCTCCAGTCGGTCCACCACCCTGGCACCCAGTTTCTCCAGGCGAGCCACCTCGGCCGGGATGTCGTCGGTCTCGACATCGATGTGGACGCGGCTCTCGTGATCCACACGCTGAATCTCGACGATGAGCTCGTCCGGCGGCGTCTCGAGCATGCGGTAATTGCCGCGGCTGCCGGGATGCTTGGGGTCCACGGCGCGCCCTAGCACCTCGCTCCAGAAGCGCGCGGCCTCGTCCACGTTGGAGGTATTACAGTCGATCAATACGGCGCAGAGGCGGGAATGGTGCATGTCAGTATCTCTCCAGCAAATGCGGACTTTCGACCCGACGGGACTTCGACCGAGCGTGGGGCCGCGCCCCGGTCGAACACGGGTACCACGTCGTGTTCCTCGGTGAAAGACAAAGCGCGGTCCGCATTCATCATCGCGAACAGTTTAAGCCGCTCGGGCGACAGTGTCCGCATCAGGAGCTGCTGGCGGTGCGTGCGTCGCGCGTGAACGCCCGCAAGCCGGGGACAGCTTTCCCAAGGGTGGGTTCCCCACGGGTGTTGGTCTATATTGCCCAGGCTGTCGCTCACGTACCCTCCAGAAGTAACCATCCAACCCACGAGCAAGAGGGAGCACGACGGCGATGCTGATTGCTGCACGTGTCATTCTCGACAGCCGGGATGCCGCAGCCGATCGCACATTCCAGCGAGATGTCCTGCGGTTGTCAGGCTTCATCCCAAGAAAGACGACGGCGATGAGCAGATCTCGGCCGCGGTGATGCCCGGCACTTCACGTCCCCGCAGCCGAGTCACTAGCCGAAAAAAACACAGCCGCTCACCACTGGGCAAGCAATGAGGGGCGCTATCATCGGGCTGACTCTGTTCGCCGCGGTGTTACATGCAACGTGGAACGCGGTCCTGCGCAGCGGGGGGGACCGCTTGTGGTCAATCACGATCATGAGTTTTGCCACCACGGCTGCTACGATTCCTCTCGCATTCTTCCTGCCGCTGCCCTTGATCCCCTGCTGGACGTATCTCGTCGTCTCGGCGGTGCTGCAGGTCGCTTACAGCATCCTCCTGGCCCAGGCCTACCGCTACGGCGAATTGGGACTGGTCTACCCGATTGTCAGGGGCAGCGTGCCACTCATGGTGACCGTCGGCGGATTCGTGCTCGCGGCTCAGCGATTGAGCCGGCCGGCGCTGCTCGGCATCGCGCTGATCTCGCTCGGCATTGTCAGCCTTGCCTTCGGCCGGGCGCGAACTCACCTGCGGTCGGTTGCGCTCGCCCTCGCTGCCGCACTGTTCGTTGCGAGCTACGTGACGGCTGACGCAATCGGCGTGCGCCTGGCAGGCAACCCGCGCTCTTACGCGGTTTGGGCTTTCATCATCTATGGCGTGCTCATGCCCGCGGCGTTCCTGCTGCTCAGGCGAAGAATCACCGTGGATCTGCTGGCACCGGAGACGCTCAAGGCGATGGCTGGCGGACTCATTTCGCTCGGCAGCTACGGCGCGATCGTCACTGCGCTCGCCCTCGGCAACGCCGGACCCGTCTCCGCGTTACGCGAAACCAGCATTGTCTTTTCGGCTCTGATCGGCCGCGTGGTCCTTGGCGAGAGCCTGACGGGCCGGCGCATTCTCGTCTGCCTCATCGTGACGCTAGGTGCCGTGTGCATCGGCTACGGATCATGAGCACTCCCACTGGATAATCCGATGCGCTGGACTATGATTCGAGGAGAGCACGTGACTGCAAGGAGGAATCATGGCGCGTCGAGATTCCCGCATGCTGCCCCTCGGTACGCCGGCCCCGCGATTCAAGCTGCGCGATACCGTAAGTGGCAGAACCGTGGCGTTCGAGGACTTCGCGTCTTCGCCGGCGCTGCTGATCGCTTTCGTGTGCAATCACTGTCCCTACGTGAAGCACATCCTCGATGGGTTCGTCGCGTACGCGCGCGATTTCGGCCCGCGGGGCCTCGCCACGGTGGCCATCAGCTCAAACGACGCCGTGGGCTATCCCGACGATGCACCCGAGGCCATGGCCCGAGTCGCGGCCGCCAAGGGCTTCACGTTCCCGTATCTGTATGATGAGTCGCAAGAGGTGGCGAAGGCGTATCAGGCCGTGTGTACACCGGACTTCTTTCTGTTCGATCGCGAGCGACGACTTGCCTATCGCGGACAATTCGACGGCAGCCGCCCCGGAAACAATATTCCCGTGACCGGTTCGGATCTGCGCGCAGCCACCGACGCCCTGCTGCTCGGCAAGAAAGTACCCGCGCAGCAGACGCCGAGCGTAGGCTGCAGCATCAAGTGGAAGGCCGGCCACGCGCCGGACTGGGCGTAACGCCGGACGCTAGAGGCGATCGGGTTCCCCTTCCGGCGGCCCTCGTTTCAGTACGTCTGGCAGTGGGTCGCCTTTGTTGGTGAAGGCGAGTGAAACGGAATTCAGGCAGTGGCGTTCACCCGTCGGCGGCGGTCCATCCGGAAAGACGTGGCCCAAATGGCTCCCGCAGCGCGCGCATACCTCTTCCACACGGACCATGCCGTAGCTGGTATCCCGAAGGCGTCGGACGTGAGACTCGTCGTACGGCCTGAAAAAGCTCGGCCACCCGGTGCCGGAATCGAACTTTGCGCTCGAGCGGAACAGCGGCAACCCGCAGAAACGGCAGGTGTATATGCCATCCTTCTTGTTGTCGAGGAAAGCACCGCAGAATGCGGCTTCAGTACCGTGCTGAAGCAACACATGGCGTTGGTCCTCGTTCAGTCCCGCGGTAATGGCCCGGCGCTGCTCGTCACTGGGTGGCTTCAGATCGAAAGTCGTCATTGCAGCTCCTAGGATCGATGCGACTCGGCTTTCAACACAGCTATGCCGCGCTGCCGGGCCGATTCTACGCCAGAGTCGATCCGACGCCCGTGGCGGACCCGCAGCTCGTTGTGCTCAATACGCCTCTGGCCGGGGATCTTGGCCTTGAAGCGGAGGTTGTCGAGCCGACCGCCGCGGCCGTGTTCTCGGGAAGTGAGCTGCCCGAGGACGCAATGGCGATCGCAATGGCTTATGCGGGGCATCAGTTCGGTGTCTTCGTGCCGCAGCTGGGCGACGGCCGCGCCATCCTGCTCGGAGAGCTTCCGGGACGCGACGGGGTTGTCCGCGACCTTCAGCTTAAGGGTTCAGGTCTCACCCCGTTCTCTCGAAACGGCGACGGGCGGGCCGCACTCGGGCCGATGTTGCGGGAGTACCTCGTGAGCGAGGCCATGCACGCCCTCGGCGTTCCCACCACGCGATCGCTCGCCGTGGTCACGACCGGCGAGCAGGTATTTCGCGACCGGGCGGCGCTGCCCGGTGCCGTTCTGACGCGCGTGGCCGCAAGCCACGTGCGGGTCGGCACGTTTCAGTACTTCGCCGCCCGGGGTGACCAGGACGCCGTGCGTGAGCTGCTCGGGTATGTCATCGGGCGACACTACCCCGAGGCCGCTGACGCCGGGCAGCCGGCACTGACGGTGCTCGAGCGAGTCACGCAGCGGCAGGTTGCCCTCGTGGCGGACTGGATGCTGCTCGGTTTCATCCACGGCGTCATGAACACCGACAACATGGCGATCTCGGGCGAGACGATCGACTACGGCCCGTGCGCTTTCATGGATGAGTACGATCCGCGGACGGTATACAGCTCGATCGACCACAACGGACGGTATGCCTATGCGAACCAGCCGCTGATTGCCCAGTGGAACCTGGCGCGGTTTGCCGAGACGCTGCTGTTCCTCATCGACCCCGACCCCGAGCGGGCGGTGAGTCTTGCAACGCAGATCCTCGCCCCCTTCATTGCGCAATTCGACGATCGCTTCCTTGCGGGCATGCGCAACAAGATAGGTCTCTTTTCGGCCATGGATGGAGACGCCGGGCTCATCAAACGCCTGCTCGGAGCGATGCAGCACGCTCATGCGGACTTTACGCTGACATTCCACGGACTCACGCTCGCCGCACAGAGCAGCAGCGAAGAATCCCACCTGCGCGAGCTGTTCGCCGAGAGCGCCGAGCTGGATGAGTGGCTGCGGGATTGGCGCAGCCGACTGGCGCGCGATCCGCAAACGGCGGCGGAACGCGTGGCGGCCATGCGCGCCGTAAATCCCGCCGTCATCCCGCGCAATCACCGCGTCCAGGCGGTGCTGGATGCCGCCGACCGCGGTGACTACGGTCCCTTCCGCAAGCTGTACGCGATACTGAAGCGACCCTACGACGACCAGGCCGGCGTCGCTGAGTATACTCGGCCGCCGCAGCCGTCGGAACGCGTGCTCCAGACCTTCTGTGGGACTTAGCCGGGGATCGACAGCGCGGCGCGCGCCATTGCCGGCGTCTATGCGGCAAAACCGCGCTCGAGCACGAAGTCGGCGACGTGGCCGAAACCGGTCCCATTGCGCAGGCTCGTGAATACATAGGGTCGCCCGGCACGCATGCGGCGCGTATCGGCCTCCATCACCTCGAGGTTTGCGCCGACATGCTCCGCGAGGTCGATCTTGTTGACCACGAGGAGGTCGGAGCGCGTGATGCCGGGCCCGCCCTTGCGGGGAATCTTCTCACCGCCGGCCACGTCGATCACGTAGATGGTGATGTCGACGAGCTCGGGACTGAAGGTCGCGGCAAGATTGTCGCCTCCCGACTCGATCAGCATGAGGTCGAGCGATGGGAAGCGGGCACGCATTTCGTCAATTGCCGCCAGGTTGATGGAACAGTCCTCGCGGATGGCCGTGTGCGGGCAGCCACCGGTCTCAACGCCCAGTATCCTTTCGCTGGGCAAGGCCCCCACACGTGTGAGAATCGCCGCATCCTCCTTCGTATAGATATCGTTGGTAATCGCACACATGTCGAAGCGGTTACGAAAGTGCTTGCACAGTGCTTCCATGAGTGCTGTCTTTCCCGAGCCTACCGGTCCGCCGATTCCGACACGCAGTGGTCCGTGGCTCGAGTACGGCGAGTGACTCATGTGCGGAACAACCTCGTGTACTGTGTCTCATGGAGAAACGTGAAAATGTCAGCGCGCACGGTGGCGCTGCCGAGGTCATCGAGCGAAGCGTGAACCGCCGCCTGCACCAGCTCGGGTACACGTCCGGCGAGGCCGGCAAGTATCCGCTGGGCTTCGGTTTGGCCGATGGCGCCGAGCCGCGTTGCCGCCGCCATGGCGTTTGCCAGCGTGGCGAACACAAACGCCTCCAACGTCGCTACGAGCGGCAGCTCGTGAGCGGCTGCCGCGGCGGCGACGGCGACCGGATAGGCAGGGGGGCGAGCGCCAAGCGCTGCGAGCTGCGCGTCGAACGACGCCGATGGCCAGCTCACAGCGACCGTGCGCGCGAATGCCCGCCCCTGCGCGGACGTTTCAAGCCGCCGCTCCTGTCCGTTCGCCAGCGCCAGCCCGAGATCATTGGTCTCCCGCAGCAGCGCTGGGTTGCCGTCCCGGACGGCATGCCACGCGACCGAGAGCAGGATGGCATCGTTGCGAATCGGCCCGTGCTCGAGCAGCGCGCTGAGCCAGTCGCGCACGGCCTCGCCGTCCGCCAGCTCACCGGCCTCGAAGGCGCACTCGAGCCCCTGTGAGTAGGCGAACGACCCCACGGGGAACGCCGGCGAGAGCCACGCCTGCAGCGTGAGTCGAACGCGTGATTCCCCGTCGTTCACGGGGCGCGCTGCGGCGGGTGGGCGTGAGCGGCGTACGCCCCGGCCTCCGGCTCGAACGGCGCACTGACCGATTCGACCGTGGCACCGAGCCGCACGGCGAGATCGGCGAGTACGTGATCGGGACGAATGCGCAGCCAGCCATCGCCGAGCTCGGCGGCCACGTGGCGGTTCCCCAGGTGCCAGGCGAGGCGCGTGAGCTCAGCGGCCGAGGCGGTACGCAGCTCGAGCAGCGGCTCGGCCGCCGCTCGAACCTCGACATAACTGCCGTCGTCCAGCTGCAGCGCGTCACCGTCGTGAAGGTGCACCGCGACCGCTAGATCGAGCAGCACCTCGCGACCGGAGAGGCAGCGCAGCACCGTGCGGCGCCGATGCCGCGCGTCGTAGTCGAGCACCACCACATCGCTGGCGGCGCCTTGCCACTTGCCCGCCGTGAGAGTGCCGCCGATGCGTCTCATGTTGCGAGCTCAGAACAGGAAATAGCGCTGTGCCATCGGCAGCACGGCCGCCGGTTCGCACACCAGCGGCTCCCCGTCTGCGGTGACGTGATACGTTTCAGGATCCACCTCGATGTCTGGCGTCGCATCGTTGTGAATCATATCGCTCTTGCGCAGGCGACGAACGTTCTCGACTGCCACGAGTTGCTTGGTGACGCGCAGCCGACCCGCAAGTCCATTCCGCAGTGAGAGACCGGACACGAAGGTGAGTGCCGTCGCCGCCGGTGCCGTGCCGAAAGCCGCAAACATTGGCCGGTAGTGCGCGGGCTGCGGTGTCGGGATGGAGGCATTCGGATCACCCATGGGCGCGGCGGCAATCATTCCGCCCTTCAGCACCAGGTCGGGCTTGACGCCGAAGAACGCCGGTGCCCACAGCACGATATCGGCGAGTTTGCCGGCCTCGACCGAGCCCACGTGCCGTGACACCCCGTGTGCGATCGCCGGGTTGATGGTGTACTTCGCGATGTAGCGCTTGACGCGGGTATTGTCGTGCCGGCTGTCATCGCCGGCGAGCGGGCCGCGTTGCTGTTTCATCTTGTGCGCGGTCTGCCAGGTGCGCATGATGACTTCGCCGATCCGACCCATCGCCTGACTGTCGGACGACATCATCGACAGTGCGCCGAGGTCGTGCAGGATGTCCTCGGCGGCCATGGTCTCCGGGCGAATACGGCTCTCGGCAAAGGCCAGGTCTTCCGGGATCGAAGCATCCAGGTGATGACAGACCATCAGCATGTCGAGATGTTCGTCGAGCGTGTTGATGGTGTATGGACGCGTTGGATTGGTGGACGATGGCAGGACATTCGGCAGACCGGCAACCTTGATGATGTCCGGCGCGTGCCCGCCGCCCGCGCCCTCCGTGTGGTAGGCATGTATCGTACGGTTCTTGAAGGCGGCGATCGTGTCCTCGACGAAGCCGGATTCGTTGAGCGTGTCGGAGTGCAGCATGACCTGCACGTCGTGAGCATCGGCGACCGACAGGCAGCAGTCGATGGCCGCCGGCGTCGAGCCCCAGTCCTCGTGCAGCTTGAGAGCTGCGGCGCCGGCCATGATCTGCTCGAGCAGTGCGGCGGGTTGCGAGGCGTTGCCCTTGCCCGCGAAGCCGATGTTCATCGGCAACGAGTCCGCGGCTTCGATCATGCGCGTGAGGTGCCAGGGGCCCGGCGTGCAGGTGGTGGCCTTGGTCCCCGTGGCGGGACCCGTACCGCCTCCGAGCATGCTGGTGATACCGGACATCAGGGCTTCGTCGACCTGCTGGGGACAGATGAAGTGTATGTGGGTATCGAAGCCTCCGGCGGTGAGAATCTTGCCCTCGCCGGCGATGATCTCCGTGCCCGGGCCGATGACGATGTCCACCCCCGGCTGGATGTCAGGGTTGCCCGCCTTGCCGATCGCGCTGACGCGGCCATCGCGCAAGCCGACATCCGCCTTGACGATGCCCCAGTAATCGATGATCACCGCGTTGGTAATGACGGTATCGGCGGCCCCTTCGGCGTGCGCTCGCTGTGACTGTCCCATGCCGTCGCGGATCACCTTGCCGCCGCCGAACTTGACCTCTTCCCCGTAGATCGTGAAGTCGCGCTCGATCTGCACGAGCAGATCGGTGTCGGCGAGACGTATGCGGTCGCCGACGGTCGGGCCGAACATTTCCGCGTAAGCGGAGCGCGTGAGTCTCGCTGCCATGTCAGCTCCCCGGATCGAGATCACCCATTACAGCGCCGCGCGCGCCGAACACACGACGGGCACCGGCGAGCGGTATGAGCACCACCTCGCGTGCCTGGCCTGGCTCGAAACGAACCGCGGTGCCGGCTGGGATGTCGAGTCGATAACCACGCGCCGCAGCACGCTCGAAGGACAGCGCCGGGTTGACCTCGAAGAAGTGGTAGTGACTCCCGACCTGTATGGGTCGGTCACCCACGTTGCTGACCGTCAGGCGACGCGGCACGCGGGCGACGTTGAGCTCGATGTCGCCGTCCGCACAGATCACTTCTCCCGGAATCAAGAGCCTCGCTCCCGCTGCTGTCGCCGTTCAACGTATGGCGTGATGGACGGTCACGAGTTTGGTGCCGTCCGGAAACGTCGCTTCCACCTGCACGTCGCCCACCATTTCTGGCACGCCTTCCATCACCTGGCCGGCGGACAACACGTGGGCCGCAGCTGCCATCAGCTCGCTGACGGTGCGCCCGTCGCGCGCGCCTTCCATGACGAAATCCGAGATCACAGCGACCGCTTCGGGATAATTGAGCCGCAGCCCGCGCTCGAGTCGTCGCCGTGCCACGATCGCCGCCATCGCAATCAGCAGTTTGTCCTTTTCCCGGGGGGTGAGCTGCATGAGCGGTGCCTCCGTTCACCACGCTCGGGGTGGTGCGCCGTCGCGCCGGCGGCACAAAAACGATCGCAGCGCGCACATCAATGTCATCGCGTCCTTCGCCAGCCACCTCACCACGATGGTACCCTCGACTGCGCTCGCGGCGCACAGCACGGACGCATCAAGGCAGGAGCGTACATGTTCGAGCTCGGCTTCGGCCGAGGGGGCGAGATGCACCAGCGTTGCGGTCGCGCCCGCCCCAGCCCCGACGGCCGCGCGCTCGAAGAGGCGCGACACGGGCCCCACGAGCCGCAGCGCCTCCGCAAACACCAGTTCGCCGCCGCGGTGCAGCCGCCAGTCATCGCGGATATCGACGGCCTGCAACCGTTCGCCGCACGCGGCGCGCCCGAGTGCCAGCGGCTCGAGGATCGTGATGCGAGCGTGCGGATCGGCATCCAGGTGCAGCCGGCGCCGGTAGTGACAACCGTCGTAAAGGAGAGTCTGCTGCGGCAGCCATTCAAGCGTCGCGCCGGCGCCGACCGTCATGCGGCAAGTGAGGCGCGTCGCTCGGCCATCCGTGCGGTAGACACGCTCGGCCGCCGCGGTCGAGACCGCAAGGTGAGCCCCTGCGTTTACCTGGATCGAGTAGTTGATGGTGTCGCCACCGACGAGACCACCGCAGGGATTCACGAGGTAGGCCTCACACATCGCTCCATCGCCGGTGACGCGTGCACGAAAACCACCGCGCTCCGTCAGCCGCCGTATGACCGTACCGCGTGAGATGTGCTCCGCCTCGAGTTCAACGCCGCCGACGAAAGGCCACGTTGAGAGCGCAGGCGAAAAACGGGTGGGGTTTGGGAGCACGGTCACCTGCACGCAGCCTCGAGCGCGATCGCTCGACTAGCATACAACGACGCGCCACGGTGCGACGGCGCTCACCCGCAGCTCGTGTGGCTGCACCAACATGGGGCAGGCGATTACTTCGCGCGCCCCTGCCCGGCGACGGTCCGCCCTGTCAGCTGCATGCGGACCGGCGCGGCACCCCTGCGCCCCCATTGAGATCTGCCGCTGGCGTCCCCATATCGAGGGCTGTCCGAGGTACGACAGGAGCGCTCCAATGGAGCTGATTGCACTCTCGATCGCGGGCAGCACCTTGGTCCTTGTCGGACAGTCCTGCACGTTGATCCACGATCAGATCTTCGGCTCGAAGTAACGAGCTGACCTATTCTCTGGCTGCGTCGAGGAGATCAGGCATCCTGCACGCGGCCCTTCCACATCCCTCCGCTGCCGCGGGCGTATTGCACGGCGGAATGGATGAGCGCGCCCGTGTAAAAAATGGCAATCGCCGGCAGGCACAGTGACCAGAGCGGCGACAGACCGTAGAAGCGCACCATCGGGAAGTAGCCGACGCTCATCAGCACGAGCCCAGCCACGCCGATGCCAATGAGAAGAGGGTCACCGGCAAGGAGCAGCAATGCCGGAAACAGGTAGGTCAGGAAAAGGCCCAGCACCGTCGCGGCGAGTATTCGGTACGAATGGTCCAATTGCGCAAAGGCCGAGCGGGAGATCATGGCGCCGATCTCGGCTGAAGAGCGGTAGGTCCGAAGACTTCGGCTGTCGCGCGTCAGTTCAAGCCAGATGCGACCACCGGAGTCCTTGACCGCACGGGCGAGCGCGCAGTCATCGATGATGTGCGAGCGAATTGCCGCAAGTCCTCCAATGCGGGCAAGTGCTGCCGGGCGAATGAGAATGCAGCCGCCCGCGGCCGCGGCGAGCTTGTGCTCATGTCGCGGGGCGGCGATCCACGCCGGCGGGTAGAGTTTCAGGAAAAAGAACACAAACGCCGGAATCAGGAGCCGCTCCATCGTGGTCGCCGTCGACAGCCTCACCATGTGCGAGACGAGATCGCGGTCATGTGCCTCGGCGGTTGCGACCAGTGTGGCCACGCTATTCGGGCCGTGCTCGATATCCGCATCGGTGAAGAGGAAGTAATCCGCACCGCCGGCAGCCGCGATCCCCTGCGCAAGGGCCCATAACTTTCCCGTCCAGCCGTGGGGCAGTGCCATGCCGTGGATCAGCCGCAAGCGCGGCAGCATCCCGCTGGCACGCGCGGTTGCCGTCACCGCCTCGGCGGTGCCATCGGTGCTGCCGTCATCGACCACGATGAGGTCGATGATGCCGTCGAATCTCTGCTGTGCGAGCGAAGCCACGGCGCTGCCGATCACCGCAGCTTCGTTCCGCGCCGGCATGACGACGACGACGTGCCTGGCAGCGCCCGCCGGGCGCTGCGGCTTCGGCCGGGCGGCGACGCGCCAGAATCCTCCGCGCCCGATCAGGAGATATATCCAGATGAGAAAGGGTATGGCGGCGATGGCGTACAAGCGCAACCAGCCTAGGTCGGCATCCCTGTGCGATTCATCGACGGCCCTGTCAGGCCCTGCCCCTGCAGCGACCGATCGAGTGCATCGAGCAGCAGGTCGGCGTGCTGCCGCTCGAACGTGAGCGGCGGGCGTATCTTCAGTACGTCCCCCGCGCGGCCAGTGGCACCGAGCAGCACCCCGAGCGAACGCATGCGGTTCACTACGCGCACCGTCTCCGCTGATCCACTCAGACCGCTCGCCGGATTTGCCCCCAGCTCCACACCGATGAAAAGACCAGCGCCGCGGATATCGCGGATTGCGCTGCAGCGTTGTGCGAGGGTGCGCAGACCGCGCTGCAGGTATTCGCCACTGCGCCGCGCATTCTCGAGGAGCTTCTCACCGCGGATGACGTCGAGCACCGCGAGCGCCACCGCGCACGAAACGCTGTTGCCGCCGTACGTGTTGAAATAACGTCTGTGCCTGGAGAACTCGGCGAATATGTCCGAACGTGCCGCCACGGCAGCGACCGGGTGCCCGTTACCCATGGGCTTACCCATCGTCACCATGTCGGGAATGACGCCGTGACGCTCAAAACCCCACATCGCCTCGCCAAGGCGCCCGAAGCCCGGTTGCACCTCGTCGGCGATGAACAACCCACCCGCGGCGTGCACGTGGCGCACGGCCCCGGCGAGAAAACCCTGCGGATGGGCAACCACGCCGTCGCTGGAGAAGATCGTGTCCACCAGCAGGGCCGCAAGTCGCAACCCGTCGGACTGCATACGCTCGATGCAATCACGGACGCGTTCGCCGAAAGCTGCCGCGCCGCCGGCGCGCGGTGACGGCACGCTGTACACGCCGGGCCCGAGCGGCCCGCCATCTTCGGGCGACATGCCCGCGATTGTCTCGGTCGCCCCGTGGTAAGCGAAGTCGGTGATGATGAACCCGCTGCCGCGCGTCACTACCTTGCTCACCCGTACCGCGAGGTCATTCGCCTCGCTCCCCGTGCAGGTGAAAATGACGTTGTCGAGCTGCTGCGGCATGGTTGCCAGAAGCTCCGCGGCGAGCTGCAGCGGCTGCTCGGCCAGATAGCGGGTATGGGTGTTGAGCGTCCGCGCCTGGCGTGTCAGCGCTTCGACTACCTGCGGGTGGCAGTGGCCAACGACCGGAACGTTATTGTAGGCGTCGAGATAAGCGCGACCGTGCTCGTCGTACATCCACACACCCGCGGCGCGCACGATCTGCAGCGGCTGCTCATAGAAGAGCTGGTAGGTGGGCGCAAGGAGGCGCGCGCGTCGCGCCAGAATCGCCGCTGGGTCCTGCGCAGCACTCACAGCCTGATCTCCTCGAGCAGCAATTCCCGGGCGATCTCCAGCCGCGTACGGATGAAATCCGGATCGAGCGCGGCATAGTGGTCACCGGCGGGGTTGCGGTGCATGTGCCAGTCCGGCACCACCACGTTCGTAACCAGCCGCGCCGCCACCAGCGGACCGAGCATGCTGAGCTCCTCCGCGAGCAGCGGCACACCCTCATGGTATGCAACTGCTACATCGCGGATCGAGGCGCGCGCGCACTCGCCGGCCGCGCAATCTTCCGGCAGCAGCTCGGCTGCAGTCACAGCCACGTCGGCGATCAGCGCCGTGTAAGTCATGTCACCGAAATCAATGATGCCCGTCACACGTGCCTCATCCGCGGGATCCACCAGAATGTTGCGCGGATTCAGATCGTTGTGCACGACCTGCTGGCGCAAGCGCGGTAAGCGCGCTTCAATGCGCGCTGCCACGCGCCCGAGCACGTCAGCGGCGGCTTCCCGGTAGGGGCGGTCCGGGAGCTGCGCGAGGAGTGCGCGAACGTGCGCCGCGTGGCACACGTCCCAGATGATCGCGCGACGCGCGGCGGGGTGCTCGAAGCTGCGTAGCGCGTTGGTCAGACGCGCGGCGATGCGCCCGCAGGCGGCGCGTTGCCGTCGCGACCGGCTGGTCGCGCCGAGCAGCTGACCCGGCAGGTAAGTCAGCAGGCGTGCGTTACGCTGCGCACCACGCGTATCAACGAAGCGCACGCAGGTGCGGCCACTGCGATCAGGTAACACACGCGGACACGGAAACGTGGGATCGGTCCTCTGCACATGCTGCAGTGCCGCCGTGAGCAGCTCGCCCACCGTCTGCTCCTCGGCTGCGTTCGCGATCTTCAGCACGTATTCGCTCCCGTCCGCGGCGCATAGCTTGAAGTTCTCATCGCGCTCCCCGGTGAGACGCACGGCACGCGTCTCGAGGCCGTAGCACGCTCTGGCGAGCGCGACTGCGCTCTCGATCGGGATTCGCGAGTGCGCGACCATGGTGGCCATGAAGGAGTCCAAGTCATTCGCCACGGGCCAGCCGCTCCGCGCCTGCGCGCCCGGGCATAGATTGCCGCCACAACGGGCTTGGCGGGTTCGCGCAGCGTTGCGGGCTGCGCCGCACTACGCGACCGTCACCAGTACGTTGCAACGCACCCGGTCCAGCAGTGACGCATTTTCCGGACCGGCCCACCAGCGTGCCAGGCGCGCTCGCGCAACATGTCCCACCACGACGAGATCGGCCTCAAGCTCGCGGGCGATGCGCGGTATGACCTCGATCGGCGAGCCCAGCACGATGTGCGGGGTCGCCTCGACGCCGCGCTCGCGCAGCCAGGCAAGACCCTCCTGCAGTATCGCGTCGCAGCTGGATCGTTCGGCCTGCAGCTGAGACTCCACGGTCACGCCCTGGGCGGCCGCGCGGTGGCTCACATTCGAGACCAGCAGGACATGAGTTTCGGCTTTCAATGCTGCGACCAGCTCACCGCCGAGCCGCAACGCGTCGCGGCTCTCCCGGCTTCCGTCGTAGCACAGCAGCACGCGTCGATACATCGTAAGCTCCCCCTCCGCTGCCAGATCGTAAGCCACCGGCGCGCAAGAATCCCCCATGAGAGCTCTTTTCTATGCTGGCGCGCTCGCCGCCCTCGGCTACGGGGCGCTCTGTGCACTCCTCTACCTGATGCAGGACCGGCTGCTGTATCTGCGGACCCCGGAGGCCGCTCGACCTGGCGCGGGAGTCGTGCGGCTGAAATGCGGGGAGGCAACTCTCAAGATCTGGGAACTCCACCCGGAGCAACGGGCGGCCGTCATCTACTTCGGCGGCAACGCGGAGGACGTCGGTGAGAATCTTGCGGACTTTGCCGCAACGTTTGCGGATCGGGCAGTCTACCTGGTGAATTATCGGGGCTACGGAGGCAGCAGCGGCTACCCCTCGGAGAGCGCGCTGATGGCTGACGCCGAGTGCATCTACGATTGGGTCAGAGCGCGTCACGAGCGCAGCGCCGTGATGGGACGCAGCCTCGGCAGTGGCGTGGCGACGGCGCTCGCAACGCGCCGCCCGATCGAGCGGCTGATTCTCATCACGCCGTACGACAGCCTCGCGAACGTCGCCGCGGACCATTTCTCGTGGCTGCCGGTCAGGTGGCTGCTCAAGGATCGCTACGACTCGCTCGCTCGAATCGGCCAGGTGCGCTCGCCGGTACTGGCCGTGGTCGCCGAGCATGATGAAGTGGTGCTGCGGGCGCGATCGGACGCATTGATCGCCGCGATTGCGCCGGGCATCCGGCATGTCGTCGTGGTTGCCGGCGCCACGCACAACGACATCAGCAGTTTCCCCGCTTATGCCGCGAGCCTCAGGGAATTCCTCGCAGGCGCTGCACCTTCCTGAGCGAAAGCCGCGACCGGGACGTTGTACCCGTTCACACCAGGATCGTGGTGATCGTTGCACCCTGTCTCGGTGTCAGCGTGACCGGCGTGCGCTACACGCAGATCCTTGCAGCGACGCTGCCAGGTCAGGACATCGCCCCTGCACTCGGGTGCGAATGCGGTGGCAGTGGAATGAACTCCTTGTTATCGGCATCGGGAAGTTTCATCCGCCCGGCACGCCAGTCCGCCTTGGCCTGCTCGATACGTTCCTTCGAGGATGAGACGAAGTTCCACTCGATGAAGCGCTCCCCGACCGGCTCCCCGCCGAGCAGCATGAGTACGCTGGGAGCAGTCGCCTCGAGGACCGCCTGCGCGAATCCGTCGAACACAATCATCTGTGTTGGCGCGAGCTCATCGCCATCGACGGTCACGGCACCGGAAACGAGATACGCGGCACGCTCGGTGTACTCGAGCGGCAATGCCATGCGCGCGCCCGGCCGCAGCACCACGTGTGCGTAGAACAGCGGCGAATGCGTCCTCACCGCCGCACGCGCACCAAAGGCCTCACCGGCGAGCAGCCGCAGCCAGACGCCCCCCTCCTCATGCAGCGGCAGGTCGCCCCCGGCGTGGTGGGCGAAAACCGGCGCTGTCTCCTCGGCCTCGTTCGGTAGCGCGACCCATGCCTGGATCGCATGCATCGGGCCGCCCTCGCGCCGCGCCTTCTCGAAGCGCTCCGAGTGCGTTATCCCGCTGCCCGCCGTCATCCAGTTCACTTCACCCGGGCGAATCGCCTGCTCCACGGCCGTCGAATCGCGGTGCATGATCTCGCCGGCGAACAGATAGGTCACCGTCGACAAGCCGATATGCGGATGCGGACGCACGTCGGCTTCGCGCGCGAGATTCTTGGGTAGCTCAACGGGTCCCAGATGATCGAAAAAAATGAACGGGCCCACCATGTGGCGCATCGCGTGGGGCAGGACACGCCCGACCTCGAAGCTGCCGAGGCTGCGGCGCCGCTGGTCGATCACTGTGCCGTTCATGCGCGCATTCTATGCCGCGGCGCACGCACGCGTCACTGCAGGCCGGGATAGCGGCGGAGGAGCAGCAGCAGGACGTCCACCGTGTCGGTGACCGCGTGTGTGGGCGACGATCGCAGCGGCCCACGGGGCACGCGGTGCGATCCATCAGGCAGCCGCGAAACACCAGCTGCTCGTCGAAGGCGAACAGGGTCCAGCTGAGCGCGAGCACCGTCGTGCGCCAGTCCCGGTAAAGTCGGAATCCGACATCGTGCCAGCGCAAACCCCGCAGGCGCAGCGAAATCCATGCGAGCGCAAGGAGATAGGGAACCTTGCTCGGGAAACGGGGTGAAGCCAATCGGCGAGGTAGATCGCTGCGATGAGTACAAACTCGAGCAACGCAAGCGATACACTGTGCCGCCACGCGCGCGTGAATCTTCCATTGCCTGCCGCAATTCGGTCATGTTTTCCGGCCCCGAGGTGAGCGTAGTGTTTTTGCGGATGGGTGCAGAATCTCGAGGTCAGTCGGTGACAGTTCTGCCGCACGGTACCGTCATCGCGCCGCGCGCTGCCGGTGCCGCATGAGTGAGACACTCCAGCGCCTTGGCCACGCGGTCGTACGCCATCCCTGGCAGGTCCTCGCGATCTGGGGCATCGTCATCCTCTTCGGCGCCTGGGGCGAGCACCGGCTGGCTCAGGTGACGCTCGGAGTCGAGGCCGGCGTCCCCGACAGTCCGTCCCGGCGAGCGAGCGAGGCGCTCTACCGGGACTTCAGCAACCCCTTCATCGATCCGCTGGTGGTGGCGGTGAGCGCGCCCCACCTGCGCGTCGACGAGCCGCCATACCTCACGTGGCTCGAGGAGACGAGGCGCGCACTCGCGACGCTTCCGCCGGTGCGCCGCGTCGCCAGTTATGCGGACACCCACGATGCGCGGCTGCGTTCGGTCGATGGGCACGTCACGACGCTGTTGGTCGGTCCGGCGACGGAGACCAACAGCGCGCGCCAGCAGACCGTCGTCGCGGTGCGCTCCGCGCTCGCAGCGCGCGCGGCAGCGCTGGCGCGACTTGATCCTGCGGCGCGCCTCGCGGTAACCGGCACCGCAGCGGCGGATTTCGATGTCAACACCTGGAGTGCCTCGGGTGGGGCGCGCGCGGAGAAGCGTGCGCTGCCGCTCACGCTGGCGATACTGCTGGTCGCGTTCGGCACGTTCGTTGCCGCGAGTCTGCCGCTGCTGACCGGTCTGGCAACGACGTCCGTCTCCCTCGGCATCGCCTTCGTGCTCGCAAGTGTCATGCCGGTGTCCAACCTGCTCGGCAACGTCGTGACCATGATCGGGCTGGCGATCGGCATCGACTATTCACTGCTCATGGCCACGCACTACCGCGAGCATGCCCGGAACATGCCGGTCACCGACAGCGTGGTCACCGCGGTGACACTCGGCGGGCGAACCATCGCCTGGTCGGGACTCACCGTGATCATCGGCCTGCTCGGGCTGCTCTTCAGTCCGCTCCTCGAGACGCGCAGCGTAGGGCTCGGCGGCGCGCTGGTGGTCTGCGTGTCGGTGCTCGCCGCCCTCACGCTCCTACCTGCAGCGCTGGTGCTGCTCGGGCCGCGCATCGACTGGCTGCCGGTCACGCCACGCCGCAGCGGACGCCCGCGCCTGCTCGCCTTCTGGCGCCGGCTCGGTGGCTGGGTCGTGCGCCACCCGGTTGTCACGTTGTTCCTGGCCGGCAGCTGCCTGCTGGCCATAGCGGCTCCGGCGCTGCGGATCAACACGGGTTTCTCGGACGAGCGCTGGTTTCTGCCACCGGGAATGGAGTCGCGTACCGGCGCGGACCTGCTGGCGGAAGTCGGGGGCGGCAAGGCCGAGCAGACGATCTACGTGATCGTGCGCAGCAGCGACGGGCTGCCCGTCCTTGCCACGCCTCACCTTCCGGCACTGGTCGGCTATGCCGAGCAGCTGGCGCGCGATCCGCGCGTCGGCACACTGAGCTCAGCGGTGAGCCTGGAAAAAGGGCTTGCCCTCGAGGACTACCAGGACCTGTATGCCGACCCGGAGCAGGCGTTCAAGGACTACCCCGAGATCGCAGAGTTCTTCCTGAGCCGTGACCGCCACGCGGCGCTCTTCCAAGTAACCCCTGCCGCGCACGCCAGCGTTCAGGACATCGGGCGGCTGGCGCGCGAACTGCAGGACCATGCACCCGCCGGGCCCTTTACCGTAATGGTCGCGGGCATGCCGGCGGAGCACAATGATTTTCACGACTACATGTTCCGCAGTCTGCCGCACATCTTCGTCTTCGTGGTCGGCGCGACGCTCCTCCTCGTCTTCGCGGCATTCCGCTCATTCATCCTGCCAGTCACGGCGGTGCTCACGAACCTGCTCGCGGTGGCGGCGGGCATCGGCGCCGTGGTGGCGGTCTTCCAGCTCGGCTGGCTGAACGCCCTGGTGGGGCTCGAGCACCCCGTCACGGCTATCCCCGGGGAAATCCCCCTGATGGTGTTCTGCCTGAGTTTCGGACTGTCGATGGACTATGAGCTCTTCCTGCTGTTTCGTATTCAGCAGGAATATCTCCGCGACCACGACAACAGCCGCGCCACGATCGAGGGGCTGGCGGCGGTGGCCCCGGTCATCACCGGGGCCGGCCTCATCATGGTGGTGGTCTTCGGCGCATTCATCGGCGCCGCACTGCCGGTGCTGAAGATGACGGGGGTGGGCTTGTGCGTCGCGGTGCTCGTCGATGCGACCGTGGTGCGGGCACTCATCGTGCCGGCGACGATGGCGCTCGCGGGCCGCCGGAACTGGTATCCGGGGCAGCGCGCAGCGCACGCCGCCGCGGCTCGCGATCCCTCGGGTGTCGGCGTCAGGAAGTGACGCTACCCGCTGCGCCCGTCGCCGATGCGGCGTAGCCGAGCGTCCGCAACGCGTCCTCAATCTCATCGAGCGTCCGCGGATCGTCGATTGTCGCCGGCACGCTGTAGGTCTGTGAGTCTGCAATCGCGCGCATCGTCGCTCGCAGTACCTTCCCGGAGCGCGTTTTGGGCAGACGGGCGACGATAGCCACGTGGCGAAACGCCGCCACCGCGCCGATGTGCTGCCGGACGCGATCCACGAGTTCCTGCAGGAGCTGTGCGGGCGGGCGGGCGACCCCCGCCTTGAGCACAACGAGGCCGAGCGGCAGCTGGCCCTTCAGCGCGTCGGCGACGCCAATGACGGCGCATTCCGCGACATCGGGGTGGCCCGCGAGCACTTCCTCCATCGCGCCGGTCGACAGACGGTGTCCAGCGACATTGATGACATCGTCGATGCGGGACATGATCCAGACGTAGCCGTCCGCGTCGATGAAGCCCGCGTCGCCGGTCAGATAGTAGCCGGCGTAGCGTCTGAGATAGCTGTCGCGGTAACCGTCGTCGTTCTCCCACAACGTGGTCAGCGTGCCGGGCGGCAACGGCAGTCGGATCACGATGTTGCCGATCTTGCCGGCGGGCACTGCGGCTCCGCCCTCATCGAGCACCTGCACGTCGTAGCCGGGTACCGGCACGCTCGCGGAGCCTGGCTTGACCGGGAGCGGCGTCAGCCCGCGGCAGTTCGCCGCAATCGGCCAACCGGTCTCGGTCTGCCACCAGTGATCGATGACCGGCACGCGCAGCGTCTGCTCCGCCCAGTGCACGGTGTCGGGGTCGCAGCGTTCGCCGGCGAGAAACAGCGTGCGCAGGCTCGCCAGGTCGTAGCGCTCCATCAGTGCCCCCGTCGGATCCTCCTTCTTGATGGCGCGAAAGGCCGTCGGCGCGGTGAACAATGCGTTGACGCGATGCTGGGCGACGACCCGCCAGAAGGCTCCAGCGTCCGGCGTTCCGACTGGCTTGCCTTCGTAGAGGAGGGTGGTGCAGCCGGCCAGGAGCGGCGCGTACACGATATATGAGTGGCCCACGACCCAGCCGACGTCTGAGGCGGCCCAGAAGACGTCCCCCGGCTGCATGTCGTAGACGGACTGCATCGACCAGGCAAGGGCGACCGCGTGGCCGCCGTTGTCCCGCACCACGCCTTTCGGTTTGCCGGTGGTACCGGAGGTGTACAGGATGTATAGCGGATCCGTTGCTTCAAGCGCTGCACAGGGCACCGGGCGCGCCTCGCGCACGGCCGCCGCCCACTCCAGGTCACGCCCGGGAGTGAGCGTGGCCGTCGCCTGCGGCCGTTGCAGCACAATGCAGCGCCGCACCGCGTGGCTCGCGAGCCGCAGCGCCTCATCGAGCAGCGGCTTGTACGGAATGATGCGCTGCACTTCAATGCCGCAGGATGCCGAGACCACCATGACCGGGCGTGCATCGTCGATGCGCTTGGCGAGCTCGTGGGGCGCAAAGCCGCCGAACACCACCGAGTGCACGGCACCGATGCGGGCACAGCCGAGCATCGCGATCACCGCCTCCGGCACCATCGGCATGTAGATGACCACGCGATCGCCGCGGGCCACGCCCTGCGCCGTCAGCGCCCCGGCAAACTGCGCCACGCGGTCACGGAGCTCGAGGTAAGTCAGCCGTGCGACGGTTCCGGTCACCGGACTGTCGTAGATGAGTGCTGCCTGCTCGCCGCGACCCTCCTCGACGTGGCGGTCGAGTGCGTTGTAGCAGGTGTTGATGCGCCCGCCGCTGTACCAGCGATAGAGCGGCGCCCGGCTCGTATCGAGCACCCGATCCCAGCGGCGCTCCCAGTGCAGCGCCTCCGCCCGCGCACCCCAAAAGCCTTCCGGATCCTCGAGCGCTCGGCGATACGCGTCGCGGTACGCGTTCTCGAGTTTATCCGCTGCCACGTTTGCCCCCTGCCCGCATTCTCTTGGACCGGGCCGGCGGTTCGGGCATCGCGCCACCGGCCATGCGGCTCAGGACAGGTGACGGATCACGCCGGGCTCGACGGCCGCAGCGGCGAGCACACCGCCCACCATCGCTCCGGTAATTCCCGCGCTCGCGACGTCCTGCCCCGTCAGGTACAGACCCTCCACCGGCGTCTTCGCTCGCAGACTCGAAGACAAGAAGCGCCGGGGACTTGGCTCCAGCCCGTAGACTGCACCATGTTCGGCCCCGGTGAAAGCGACCGTCGAGAGCGGAGTCGAGACCTCCCGGTACTCGATCAAGGGCGCAAGCGCCGGAAAATGACGGGAGAATTGCTCGAGCAGCCGCTGCGCGATCAGCTGCTTCAGCTCCTGGTAGGCGGCGGGGCGGTGACCGAGCGTGGAATCCTCCCACGGGCGGAAAATCTCCCACTCCGTGAAGGCAATCATGTGGGCTGTGTGGTTACCGTTGCGCTCCGAGCCGCCCTGCCCTTCCTTCAACGAAGGAAAAGAGACGAAGACCGCCGGCGGAACGGGCTGCGCCTGCGGCCCTTGCCAGGTATTTCCCGTGAGCTCCCAGTTCTCGTAGAACCAGTGATTCGAGCTGGTCGCGCCGCGGGCGCGAATGTCGCCGCGCAGACCGAGATAGAGCGCTACGTGACACGCGGCAGGGCGGAATGAGGCGATTTCCTCGGCCCAGGCCGAGGTGCGTGCGTGCGGCGGCAACAGCTCGAGGACGGTGGCCCGTGCGCCGGCATCCGAGCAGACGACCGGGCAGTGCAGCTCGCGGCCCTTGTTGGTTCGGACACCCACCACTGCGTCTTTCTCCAGGATGACCTCGGTGACGCGTGTGCGGGTGCGTACCGCGCCGCCGCCATTTTCGATAACGGGAATCAGGGTGTCGGCAAACGCCTTGCCGCCACCGAGCGGGTAGTACGCGCCGTCGAAATAGTGGCGTGCAACCGTTGCGTGCACGCCGAAGCTCGATTGGCGCGGTTCCGGCCCATAGTCGCCGCGCTGCGCGGCGAGCACGGCGCGCAGGTGCGCATCTGCGATGAGCTCGTCGAGGACCGCCTCGGTGGTGCGACCCCACCACTGCTCGATCTCCTCCCCGTGCCAGAAACCGTAGAGCGCGGCCAGCACCGACGGCATGGCCCGCCGGGCAAAGAGCGCCCGGCCCGCTTTGGCCGCCTTCTCCACTGCCGCGAAGTAGGAGGCGATCGCCGTGCGCGATTGTGGGAAACGCTCCTCGAGCTCGAGCCTCAGGGCTGCCTCGGGGCGCGCGAACTGCATCTCGAAACCGCCCGGGAAGTGGACCGTGTCGTAGACGGCCCCGACGGGTACGAAACGGATCGCGCCTCCCGACAGCCAGTCGAGCACCTTACGTCCCGCTCCACCTTCGGCCATCTCGCCGAGATAGTGCAGGCCGACGTCCCAGGTGAATCCCTCGCGACTGAACGTCTGGGTGAGACCGCCCGGCGCGAAATGCTGCTCGAGCACCAACACCTTATAGCCACTGCGCGTCAGCGCGCAGGCGCACGCGAGGCCGCCGATGCCCGATCCGACGACGATCGCATCATAGCGAGGCGTGTCACTCGGGGAGGTCATGTTCGAGAATGCGGGCAAGCGCCCGGCACGCGTCCGTGACCGTGAAAATGCCGACGAGCTTGTCGTCCTTGGTGACGATGGCGGAGCCGATGTGGTTCTCCGCCATTGTCCGTGCCACATCGGCTACGGGTGTCGAGGCGGGCACCACGCAGGGTCGCTCGACGTAGGCATCCCGCACCTTGAGCTCGCGCTCGCTCGCCCCGGCGAAGTCGGGGCCGAGAATGAGCTTGATGTCCCGATCGGAGAGGATGCCAACCACCGCTCCTTGCGAGGTCACCGGCAGATGGCGGAAGTTGTGCTCGCGCATGAGGCGATGCGCCGTCTCGAGCGGCGAGTCTACGTCGATCGAATAGGGGAAGGGTGTCATGAACGCAATGACCTGGGGGTTGCACTTCATCGTCCATGTTCCCGTTGCCTGACCCGCATGCACTCAGCTTCAAATGCTAAGTGCCCGATGGCTCGCAAGGCGTCGGTAGTTACGGCTGGCGGCTAGGTACATCCCGCAGTGCGGGTGGTGGGGCCGACCCTACGGCGTCCACCACCCCACACCGTGCCGCCGCACCTCTTCATCCTCGACCGGTCGGTCGTCAGCGTCATGGGCCAGGAGCCCATAGACACGGCGCAGCCGGACGCCGGTCGCGGCAGCCGGCGGGATCGACGGCGGTTGTCGACCGCGACACCGTGCCGCGGCCGACCGCCGGCGATCACTTTTTGCTCGGCCGTTGCGGGGTCAGCATCTGGTCGACTTCGGCGCCCGCGAGCGGCGTCCCCGCGGGCGCAGTGATCGCCGGTGAGCTTGCCGGCGGCGCGGCCGGTGCTCCGGACCGTGTGGAGGGACCGCTCGAGCGCTGTGGCAGTGCCCCTTGGCGCGATCCCTGCCGCGAGTCGCCGCCTTTGGCTAAAGCCGCAGAAGGGTCCATCTCGACGCGACCGTTGAATGTCGCCCCTTCCATGATGCCGACGCGGGGGGCGAAGATGTTGCCGCGCACCTGGGCCGTCGCGCGCACGATCACCGCCTCGCTGCAGTGAAGATCGCCTTCGACCAGGCCTTCGACCGTCAGGTGACTCGCGTACACATCACCCTGCACCGACCCTTCGGTACCGATGATGAGGTTGCGCGCGTGACGGATCGAGCCCTCGACGCGCCCTTGCAGAATGACGTCCTCTTCTGCGGTCAGCTCGCCGCGGAACAGGAGGGTCTTGCCGAGGACCGGAATGTTTGTGGCCCCAGCGTCCACCGCAGCGCTCTCACGCGCGGTGGCTGAACCGGCCGCACCCGGCGCCGGACGGCGATCGGCAAACGGCTCGGGCTGAAAATTCGAATTTGAGTGCAGCATCGCTCCTCCTCCCTTATGGCTTGCCGGCGCCAGCGGTTTTCTGGGCACGTTGAGTGTTGGCGGAGTTATCGGGGGCCGCCGCCGCTGCCACGTGCTTCTCCATGTCGATGCCACCGGTGAAGTGGGCACCCTCGACGATGCTCACGCTCGGTGCCGTGATGTTGCCGCGCAGCTTGGCGGTTTCCCTCACCATCACCGACTTCTCCGCCCGCAGGTCGCCGTCGAGTGATCCCTCGACGATGATCACCTGGGCGTGCACGTTCGCCTTGACCGAACCCTCAGCGCATACGGTGATGCGCTGAGAATGGGTGATGGAACCTTCGATGCGGCCCTTGATCAGCAGTTCCTCGTCAGCGTGCAGCTCCCCCTTGAAATGCAGCGTGGGCCCGAGAACGGAGACGCGCTCCGTAGCGGTGTCGTACGGATTGGACATAGTCAGCACTCCTCCCGATAGGCGAGATGCGTTCCACGGACCACTCGGCAGTCGCGTGATCGCGGTTACAGGCAAGCGTTGTGAGCCTACTGACCGGCGAGGAACATGATGCGACGCGTGTCACGCATCGCCACACGCAAAGCTGATTGAGCGTGCCCGCCTTGGGGGCACGCTGCGACGGTGGCGCCTCCCGCGCGGCTATCTGACATATCGACCTGCGCGCGGCTCGGCGCCTGGCGGCTTTTGTCCGCGTACCCGCCGGAGTGGCGCCCGCGGCACGCAACCCCGGGGTCGCGGTGGTTTAGGGCGGGGCAGCCGTCTGCGTGGAGACCCGCTCCGCCAGCTGGCGCGCCTCGACGATGAGCGGGTGTGTCGGCGCGAGGTTTGGGGTCAGTTGTGCCAGGGCCTGTTGCGCCGTGGCCGCGGAATCCTTGCTCCCTTGGGCCGCTTCCGCCTGCGCCCGCAGCAGTAGTGCCTCACCGATCGAGGATGAGGACGCCGGGTCGATGGCGGCGAGCCGTGCGAGCTCCACGGCCGCCTGGGCATGCTGCGCGGCGTCCGCGTAGCGGCGCATCGCCAGGAGCGCCGTGCTGCGCAGCGCCTCGAGCTCGGTCGAATCGGGGTTAGTCGGTTGCCGGCGGGAGCGGATTGTCTGCGCGGCGTTCTCGAGTGTGCCTAACGCCTGCTCGGGCCGGTGACGTGCAATGTCGAGTCGTGCATTCACGAGCAGTAGCCGCACGACCTGCGTCCCCTTTTCTTTCGCCGCGACCCGTCGCATCTCGTCTGCCGCAAGCGGCGCCCAGCGGGCCTCGGCCGTGGGCAGATCGCCGCGCGTCAGTGCGGCGTTTACTGCCCAGGCACGCATGAGCTCAGCGTGATACGAGATCCCACCCCGCTCGGCGCTCTCGGCCGCGGCTATCACATCGGCCTCGGCCGCTTGCGAACCCAGCTGGAATTGCGACAGCGCCCAGCAGGACTGCACGCCGCTCGGCATGTCGGTGTAGTCGCTCGTGTGCCGCACCTTGGCAGTATGTGTATCGAGGTAGGATACGGCGCGCGTCGGTTGGCCGCCGCTGCGCAGCGCGGAGCACGCATTCGAGATCATCACCAGGTAGCCGCTCGTATCCGCGCGCCCCATCGCACTCACCAGCTCTACGTTGCGATCGGCCACCTCGTAGGCCTCCCGGTAGCGCCCGGCGATAGCGAGCGCCCGCGAAAGATCGTTCGAGGAGGCGGTATAACGAGCCGCCCCGTGCATCCCGGCGCGGTCAAGATCCATCACCGTGGTACGCAGCCGCGCCACGGCGCGCGCGAAGTCACCGTCGGCCTGTGCGACGAAGGCCTCGGCCGTCGCGCACTCCGCCTCGATGCCCACCGGCACCGGGTCCAGCCGCTGCATTTGCCCGAGACCCGCGGCGAGTTGCTGCCGGGCCGCCGCGAAGTCGTGGGCGATGGCCAGGTCCTCGGTACGCACGCAGGCCAGCTGGCCGAGAATGTCCGGGTCGTCGAAGCGCCGCCCAATCGCTTCCGCCTCGACGGCGACTGCGGCCGCCGTACGGTATTCGCCGATATCGATGTAGCGCCCCGAAACATCGATCAAGAGGCGCGCCGCAAGGAGCTGATCGTCTCGGAAGCGCGCCGCCACGAACTGGCGGGCCCGATCGAGTCGTTGGCGCTCCGCGTCGCCCGACAGCCTGCTGAGCTTGTCGTCGAGGATGTATTGGGTGAGATCGGCCTGGGCATTGGCACGCTTCGCCTCCTCGAAGGCGCGGTCGCGTTGCGCCCGCGCGGCGTGCATCTGCGTGAGCGCGAAGGCGCTGGTGCCGATGAGCCCGAGAGCAATGAGCACGCCGCTGATCACGCTGCCGCGGTTGCGGCGGACGAATTTCGCAACGCGATACGGGACGGTGTCGGCTCGGGCAAGAATCGGCTCGTGCGCCAGATAACGACGCAGGTCCTCTGCGAATGCGCTGACCGAGGCATAGCGGTCCGCGGGTTCCTTCCGCAGTGCCTTGCCGAGAATGTTATCGATATCCCCTTCGAGATCCCGCCGTCGTGCGGCTGACACGGTGGCGGCCGCGGAGGCGCGCAGCGGCTGCTCGGTGAGGACCGCATGCATCAGCTCTGCGCTGGAGCGTGCCGCGCCAGGCATCGGGTGGCTGCCGGTGAGCAGCAGGTAAAGCACCAGGCCGAGCGCGTAGACGTCGGTCGCCGTGGTGACCGGCAGGCCGAGAAGCTGCTCGGGAGCTGCGTACTGTGGCGTAAGCGCCTGTGCGCTGGTTCGCGTGACCGCGGCATCGGTCTCCTCGCTGAGGAGCTTCGCGACGCCGAAGTCGAGCAGCTTCACCGTGCCGTCGCGTGTCACGAAGATGTTGGATGGCTTGAGGTCCCGATGGATGATGAGATGGGTGTGGGCGTGGCCCACCGCCGCCAGCACCCCCTGGAAGAGTGCCATGCGCGCCGGTACCCCGAGCTGCAGCCGATTGCAGTACTCATCGATGGGTTCGCCCTCGACATACTCGAGCACCAGGTACGGCTGCGAGTCCTCGAGGACGCCGGCGTCGATGAGCCGCGCGATGTTGGGATGATCGAGCCGCGCCAGCAGGCGGCCTTCGCTGCGGAATCGCTCCTCGCCGGTACGACCGAGCCAGTAGGCGTGCACGAACTTGACGGCGACCGTGCCCTCGAACCGCCCATCGGTCCGGTGTGCCCGCCAGACGCTCGCCATGCCACCACGCCCGATCTCGGATTCGATGAGGTAGGCACCGACGCGCCGCCCGACCAGCGTGGCGGCGGGCAGCGTGCCCGCCAGCAGCGAATCGACGAGGAACTGGGCAAATCCGGCACGCCCGCGCGTCTCGAGCGCGCGCTCGACCTCGGCGGCCACTTCCGGCTGCTCGGCCCTGAGCGCCGCGAGCCACGCGGCGCGCTCCGCTCCTCCCAACTCGAGCGCGCGGCCGAGATGGTCGCTAAAGGAGCGCCATTGCTCCCCCGACAACTCTGGCATCTTGCTTCCCGGTTGTGCAGCGCACGCGGCCGCAGCGACGTCCCGTATATCGGAATTCAGCACCAGGATCCGTCATCCACGCGAACCTCATGCGAAGCGCCAAACCTGAACCTACGTGTCGTTCAACCCGTTGAACAGCATGGTGCGGGCCTTTTCCCAGTCGCGCTGCACGGTCCGGACCGATGTCCCGCGCTGCGCGGCAATATCCTCGAAGGTAAAGCCGCAGAAGTACTTGAGATCCACCAGCTCAGCCAGCTGCGGGTCGCGGCTCGCGAGCTCATCGAGCGCATCCGACAAGCGCGTGAGTTCCACGCCCTCCTGCGCCGCGATCTCGGTCGGCAACTGCGTGATCTGGTAGGCCGCACCGCGCTTCAGTGCGCGCCGCTCGCGCACGAAGTCGATGATGATTCCGCGCATCACCCGGGCCGCGTAGCCCATGAACCGCTCGTGGTCAGGAAAGACCGCGTCACGGCCCGAGATTCCGATATACGCCTCGTGCAGGAGGGTCGTCGGACTGATGGGTGATCCTTCATTACGTCGCAGTTCCCGCTCTGCCAGCTGCCGCAGATCGCGATACAGCGCGGCGAACAACTCGCCGTTCTTGGCGTGGTCGGTCGCGTCCGGGTGCTGCCCGGAAAGTACCGGAGGCCCAGATTGCATTTGCGCGCTTTCTCAGGAAGGCGGTTCAGGATGCCGAATCGGGCTTCGCCCCGCAAGCGCACAGGGACCAGCGTCTGAACGCTGCGCGGTGCAAAGCTTCGCCGCGAGCGGCGGGCCGCCGAAAAGCCGCAATGCGCATGTCACGCCGGAACCCCAGTCGCAGTGCGCACCCCTACGGGCAAGCGCCCGTCGAAGGGTCACCGGGATTCACGCGCTGCGCGTGTGCGCAGAAGCTTCCGACCTCGGACTTCAGCTCGTTCCACGCCGCGAGCTGCGTCGCGAGGCTGCCGTGCAGACCGGCATAGGTCTCGACCTCCTGCGCATTGGGGGCGGTGTCGGCGTCGTCGAGCAGCGCACTGAAGGAGTAGATCTGCTCGTTGAGCTTCCCGGGGAAGTTGAGGTTGGCCTCCGAGCCCTGGATGTTGACCTGCATGAGCTCGCCTTCGATTCTCGAAGCCGGTACGAGGAGCGCGTTGCCTTCGGCAGTGAGGGCGGCGTTGTCCGGTTTCCCGCTTGCCGCCTTCAGCACCGCGGCGACCTTGCTCTTTAGGGCACGAATGTCGTTCACGGCCCGATGCAACGCATCCTGGTCGTGATAGACCTCCATGGACAGGGCGAACTTCTGCTCAAGGCCCGCAGAAGACCCCGTGACACGGGGATCGCGCTCGATGCTGAGCGGCGCGGTGTGCGTCTGCCCCTGGTAGCTGAGCCTTACGGTGTAGTTGCCGGGTAGCACGATCGGACCGCGTGGCGGGAGACCCGCATAGAACGCGCCGGGAATCTGTACCGGCTCGTCGTAGCGTACATCCCAAGCAAAGCGGTTCATGCCCGGTGACGCCGGCAGCGTATCCATCGCATGCACCTGGTCGGGCCACTCCGGCGGCTGCTCGGCGCCCTTTGCCTTCACGCTGCTCACATGGCGCACCACAGCGCCCTTGCCATCGACGATGTCGATGGTGATCGGGCCGGCGGGCGGCGCCGGCAGGTAGTAGTCGATGAGCGTGCCAGCCGGCGGGTTCTGCCCGACGGGCGGACGCTTGTCGACCTCGGTCGGATAATAGAGTCGGTAGGCGGTCGCGGGCGTGTAGAGGTAGGCCGTGGTGGCCGCCGCCGCGGCCGCCACCTGGCGCAGCGGTGTGACGTTGTCGAGAATCCAGAACGAGCGGCCGTGGGTGGCGATCACCAGATCGTTGCCCTTGACCACGAGATCGTGAACCGGGGAGCGCGGCAGGTTGAGCTGCAGGCTCTGCCAGTGTCGCCCGGCATCGAACGACACGAACACCCCGGTTTCGGTGGCGGCGTACAGCAGGTCACGCCTGAGTGAGTCCTCGCGAACGGCGTGCACGAACGACCCCTCGGGGAGGCCGGCGTCGATGCGCGTCCAGGTCTTGCCGCCATCGACGGTCATGAAGATATATGGCTTGATGTCGTCGAGCTTGTGGCGGTCCACCGCCACGTAGGCGGCGTTCGCGTCAAAACGCGATGGCTCGATCATGCTGATTGTGCTCCAGGGGGGCATGGCGCGCGGCGTAACGTTCACCCAGCGCTCACCGCCGTT
>Ga0187778_10000333_pt1 | contig 33899 bp, 31 predicted proteins | sample 1015_Q2_SP5_20_M_FD_132418 | JGI IMG/M metagenome (GOLD analysis project Ga0187778, IMG submission 132418) | Tropical peat soil microbial communities from peatlands in Department of Meta, Colombia - 1015_Q2_SP5_20_MG | ecosystem: Environmental > Terrestrial > Soil > Wetlands > Peat | place... | reverse complement strand
CTTCGAGGACATCGTCAGCCGTCTTTGGCTGATCCTTTTTCTGCTCGAAAATGCTGGATTTCTGCATTTCTTTCAAGTACCAAGATCGCTTTCTATCGTGGTAAAAAGTAAGAATGAAACCTGTGGCGGCCATTAGAAAGCCTAGTAATGCCAGAATGGGCCCTAGTGCAATGGAAACTGTGAGGGGTTGCTGCGTCAGGAAGAGAAGGAAGTTGGGTCCTCCAAGTATCATGATCGTCACGATCAATCCTCCGATCGAGATGTTTATGCCCAGAATCACTATTAGAAAAGCAAGAATCTCATTATGTGCACTCTCAGCAGCTTTTTGCTGGAGCCAATCTCCGTAGGACAACAGTACCACTGCCATGTCGCTAGAGGCGCTCTTCATTATTGTGGAGACTTTAGGTAAAGTGTTGTGATTTTAGAATCGTGATTCAGAATAAAGAGCTTTAAGCGTGGGCACTTGCCGTTTATTCTCTTTTTTTCTTGTGCTTTCTGATCACGGCTACTGAGGGTTTCTGTTCTGAGTGCTTGATCTTTGCGTTTGGGAATAATCTTTCTAGCTCTCTGTGCACTTTTGCGACGTCTACATTTCCGTAGGTCTTCACATTCACGATTGCTTCATCATTTTCGTCGTAACCGAGGGCTACTGCGTATCCAGAGCCTATGTCGACCTTCGCAGGTTTGACGGCGAACCCTGCCTCTTCCAAGTCGAATGCAACGGTATTGTCTTCGCGTTTTATCTTACGTTCGGTCAAACGGCCACCTCTTAGCAACGATGAAAAAACTGAATTAAAGCATTGTGAACGAAGAATATTGAGCGTGCGTTCGGATTCAGGATCTGCTTTTCCGAAACAGTGTTTGAGGCTTGCTTCTACGGCAAGACGTGCTTGCTTGCGATTCAAAGGATGTAGCTCAAGTTTTTTATATGGTGACACACTCATTAGGCGTTGAGAGGGAAGTGGTTTGGAAGCTTACATATTGATTAACACGGAGGCAAATGCGTTGTGGCAGGTGGCCGAAGCAGCTTTGAAGGTTGAAGGCGTGAAGATTGCTCACGCGGTGACTGGGCAGTTTGACGCTGTGGTCTTGGTACAGTTTCCCAAGATGGACCAGTTTGGTAAGATAATTGAGAGAATTCAGCATTTGAAAGGCGTGCTTAGAACTCAAACTTTGATGACTATTCCACGGCCTGTTAGAGAGTAACCATCGGAAACAATCATGAGGTGCTGGGCAGTCCTGGCAAAGGTGCGGAATATTCGGAACAGGCAGCCTTGTGAACGGCTGAACTGACGGGGGATTCCGTTTAAGCTCGTTAAATTTTGGACTAGAATCGAGGGAGAATAATTCTAGGCTCGGTAAATCGGTTTGATCTTGCTGCTAGAGTCTTAGGGGGTCAGCACTGCTCGGCCGTTGATTTCGCCTTTCTTCAGTTTTTGGAGGACGTTGTTTGCGTCTGATAGGTTGTACACTGTTGCCTTTGCCTGCACTAGGCCTTGGGAGGCGATTTTGAGGACGTTCTGCATGTCGATTCTGGTTCCGATTGCTGTTCCTTTGACGGTGATTTCTTTGTTGAAGGGAAAATCATGAAGGTTTGCCCTGACGCCGATGACTAGTGTTCCGTTTTTCTTTGTGGCTTTGACGGCCATGTTGAGGAAGTCGTCTGAGGGGGCGAACACTATTGAGGAGTCAACCTGTCCGACGATGCCTCCATAGTCTTTTTGATCGGGTGATACCGTTGTGTCTGCGCCGACTTGTTTTGCCAACTTTAGGTGGTCGCTGCCTCTGCTTATTGCGATGACGTTTGCTCCGTTGAGTTTTGCGAGTTGGATTGCCATGTGGCCTACGCCGCCGATGCCGAAGATGGCGATTGATTTTCCTGCTTGGGGTTCGGCTTTTGCGACGGCCTTGTAGGCTGTTAGTCCTGGGCAGAATAGTGGTGCGGCGTTGACTGGGTCGAGGTTGTTTGGGAGTTTGTAGACGTGGTTTGCTACGGCTTTCATGTATTGGGTGTAGCCGCCGTCGACTGTTTCGCCTGTGATTTGGGCGTTGTTGCAGATGTTCTCGTGTCCTGTTATGCATGGTTCACAGGTGTTGCAGGTGTCGTAAAGTGGTTGAACGCCTACTTTGTCGCCTTTTTGGATGTTGCTGACTTGTTCTCCGACTTGGGTGATTGTTCCTGTGACTTCGTGGCCGGGCACGATGGGGTACTTCGCTGGGACGCCCATGTCGAGCCAGTTGCCTTCGATCATGTGAAGGTTGGAGCGGCATACGCCGCAGGCGCTGACTTTGATTAGTACTTCTTTGGGGCCTATTTTTGGGGTTTCTACGTCGGTGTACTTGAGGGGGGAAGTTTCGATGGGGGCTGTCTTGTGGAGAAGCATGCATTTCATGGGGTTTTGTGTGTTGTTTGTGGATTATATGTTTTGTGAGGGTCAGTGTGGCGGTGTGTTTACTAGTGTCGGGTTCTGAAGTTGATGGTTCATTGTGGGCTTTTTGAATTGAGCTCGTGTGTGGTGGCCGTCTAGGCTACTGTTTTTTTGTGTCTATTTCGGGTTGGTTTTTTATGGAGGGCTTCGGGTTTTGGTTTGGTTGTGTCTTGGAGTGTCTTTTTTTGTCTCGTGGGGTCTTGTGAGGGCTTAGAAGGGTTTTAGTTTCGTTTGGTTTGTGTTGTTTTGTGGGGTGGTTGTTGCTGTGCCTTTGACGGAGCGTGTGTTTTTTAGGATTGTGCTCAGGCGGAGGGGTCGTTTTCAGGTGCCTAGGGTGTTGAGGTGGCGGTTTAAGTTGGAGGCTAATCAGGCTTTGTTGGTTAGGGTTCGTCCCGTTGATTCGATCGCTGTGGAGGAGGAGTTTTTTGTGCACATGCGGAGTGATGGGCGGATTACTGTTCCGAAGCTTACGCGTGCTCTGTTGGCGCGTCATTTAGTGGAGGGTTCGAGTCTTGTTGGTGCCGTCTTGAGTGTTGATCTTTGGCCCTTGTGAGCCCATAGGCTTCAGTGGTCTTATAGACTGTCGTGATGTTTGTCGGATTTGCTTTCTTGAGTTGATCATAGACTTGTTGTGCAGATGAATGATCTTGCTTTTTGAGGGTGAATTGGCAGATTGCTATTCTCTGCTAGGTTGCCTTGTAACATTTCTTGCCTGAAGCCTCGATTGTTGAAGCGCCAGCTCGCTCAGTCGTCGTATGGATTTTTAGGTGATAGTAATTCTTAAATGAAGCTTTTTGACTTGTCTTTGTGTCGATGAAAAGGAGATTTTTTGATAAGGTGATTTCAGGTTGACTGAAAAGAAGACTTCGATTGTTGCTTCAGGCGCGCGGGGAAGGTCGAATCTAGAGTGGTGGCCGAACCAGTTGAACCTGAGGATTCTGCATCAGCACTCGTCTCTGTCTGATCCGATGGGGGCTGAGTTCAACTATGCTGAGGAATTCAAGAAATTAGATCTGAAAGCGGTGAAGAAGGACCTGTACACTTTGATGACCAGCTCGCAGGACTGGTGGCCAGCCGATTTCGGTCACTACGGTCCGCTCTTGATCCGAATGGCGTGGCACAGTGCGGGAACCTACCGCGTCAGCGACGGCCGCGGGGGCGCGGGAGCCGGCACTCAACGTTTTCCACCTCTCAACAGCTGGCCTGACAATGCGAACCTCGATAAGGCGCGTCGTCTGCTGTGGCCGATCAAGCAGAAGTACGGTAGGAAAATCTCTTGGGCTGACCTGATGATACTCGCGGGTAACTGTGCGCTTGAGTCGATGGGGTTCAAGACGTTCGGTTTCGGTGGGGGACGCGAGGACGTTTGGGAGGCGCCTGAGGATGTTTACTGGGGGCCCGAGAGCGAATGGCTTGGCGACAAACGCTATTCAGGGAAGAGGGAACTTGAGAATCCTCTCGCCGCCGTTCAGATGGGGTTGATCTACGTGAATCCAGAAGGCCCGAACGGCAACCCAGACCCGCTTGCTGCTGCCAAGGATATTCGTGAGGTCTTCGCGCGCATGGCGATGAACGACGAGGAGACGGTTGCCCTCATTGCGGGGGGTCACGAGTTCGGCAAGACCCATGGCGCTGGAAATCCGAAGCTGGTGGGCCCCGAGCCTGAAGCCGCTCCCATTGAGGAGCAGGGTCTCGGCTGGAAGAGCAAATTCGGGTCGGGTAAAGGCGATGACACGATCACTGGCGGCCCGGAAGTCATCTGGACCCAGACGCCGACCAAGTGGAGCAACAATTTCTTGCGGAACCTGTTTGAATACGAGTGGGAACTGACGAGGAGCCCGGCTGGCGCGTACCAGTGGAAGCCGAAGGGTGATGCAGGTGCCGGCATCGTGCCAGATCCCCACGACCCGTTAAAGCGTCGCGCGCCAGGCATGCTGACCACTGACCTTGCCCTGCGGTTCGACCCGGTTTACGAGAAGATTTCAAGACGTTTCTTAGAGAATCTAGATCAGCTAGCAGATGCCTTTGCTAGAGCTTGGTTCAAGCTTACTCACCGTGATATGGGACCCCGCTCGCGTTATCTCGGTCCCGAAGTCCCAGCGGAGGAACTGATTTGGCAAGACCCAGTACCAGCAGTTGATCATGAGCTGATCGACGAGCGGGACATCGCGGACCTCAAGGCAAAGATCCTTGCCTCTGGCCTGTCGATCTCGGAGCTTGTCTCAACTGCCTGGGCGTCTGCGTCCACGTTCCGCGGCTCCGACAAGCGTGGCGGTGCGAACGGGGCTCGTATCCGTCTTGCGCCGCAGAAGGATTGGGAAGTCAACCAGCCGCCTAAACTGAAGAAAGTGTTGCAGACTCTTGAGCGCATTCAAAAAGAGTTTAATGACGCGCAGAAAAGCGGAAAGAAGGTCTCGCTCGCCGACTTGATCGTCATCGGCGGATGTGCAGGTGTCGAACAAGCTGCAAAGAAGGCTGGTCATAACATGGTCGTTCCCTTCGCGCCGGGACGCACGGATGCGAGGCAGGAGCAAACCGACGTGCAATCGTTCGCAGTACTCGAACCGGCTGCAGATGGGTTCCGCAACTACCATAAGAAAAAATTCGCCGTGTCGGCAGAGGAACTGCTCGTTGACCGTGCACAACTGTTGACGCTGACCGCTCCTGAGATGACTGTTCTCATCGGCGGCATGCGCGTGTTGAACGCCAACTGTGGACAGTCACAGCACGGCGTCTTCACCAAACGACCAGAGACGCTCACCAACGATTTCTTCGTGAACTTGCTAGACATGAACACTACTTGGAAACCAACCTCAGAAGACAACGACATGTTCGAGGGTCGCGACCGCAAAACGGGCAAACTCAAGTGGACTGGCACACGAGTCGACCTCATTTTCGGTTCGAACTCCCAGCTGCGGGCCATAGCGGAAGTTTACGCCTGTGAGGACTCTCAGGAGAAGTTCCTGCACGACTTCATAGCGGCTTGGAACAAAGTAATGGACCTTGACCGCTTCGACCTCACCTGAACGCGTGGCGATGTTGACTAGCGTGCGACGCAAGCGCGCGCCTCACCTATCTTAGTTCGTAGGAATAATAATTGAATCTTTTACCGCACACTAACTGCAATAACCGTCGCGCAATGGCATTTGGCTATTGGAGGTATTTCCTCAGTTTCTCATTAACATATTCCTTGATCAATTGAGTGATGTCGTCAATCTGAAGCAAAATTCTGTCGGTTTCAAGTCCATTTCTCATTATGATAAGGGTTGGAACTCCTCTAACACGAAAGCGATGTCCAATCTTGGAATTCTGGTCCGCGCGGATCGTTCCCACAAAAATCTTACCCTTATAATTCTCGGCGAGTTCTTCTATTATCGGCGCTATCACTTTGCAGGGTTGGCAATCTGCTGTCCAGAAGTCGATCATTACCAAAGGATGCTGCTGAACTATCCTGTCAAAATTCTCATCGTTTAATTCTGTCAGACTAGCCATTCTCGTGTCTCCTACTGACTTGCCGATTCTACGTCTCCCTTCGGCATATAAAAACATGACTCATTTCTCGTAATCGCCTTATGCTTCCAATGGTTTGGGTTTGGGTTAAGACTTTGCTCCTAAACCCAACGAAGAGAGTTTCATGAATGAAGTGTAGTGAGATTGAGAAAAAGGCGTGCACTGATTGCTTCTGATCAATATTCTGATTTCATAAATGACTTCAACGCGAACGCGGCCATTTGGCATTTGACAAGTGAAGAAGATGACGGCGGGTGTGCTTTGGAAAGGTAGACCATGGATATTTCCTAATTTGCTAGGCTCCAGCGTGCTTCTTATCGTAATCGCTCCCTTAGTCTCTTGGCTCGAATTCTATTTTAGAATAGCAGGCTTGACACTATTTCTGAATATGTCCACATTACTGTGGACGATGTTGGCGATTTTTCTCGTTTGGCTTGTCAGCCTAGCACGTCTAGTGGCTTTAAGTGCTTCGCAAATCTATATCCTTAGAGACGATAGTTTGGAAGTAAGGTCAGGAATCATATCTTCTAAATCGTTCATAATCGCTCCGACTGGTTTCTCAGACTTGGAGGTAACTAGATCACTTTCCTCAAGGATCTTGAAAACGGGAGACATTACGGTCCGTACTCAAGGTGAAAAAGAGATAAGAATGGTAAGAGTCAACAATTCGTTGATGGTGGCCGACCGAATAAGGGAAGTTATGGCGAAACCCGTTGTCAGATTGGAAAGACAAGAAACGCCAATGCCTTAATTGCTTCTTTATGATCGTTCGATTCTTAGTTGGTTGCGGCAAAAGTCTTATCTTTTTCCTCTCTGCATCTTTCACTACGACTACTACTTCTAGCTACTCTCTTACTCCACTTCACTTACTCTCCTACTCTGGAGGACAAAAGGACAGAGGCAGAGACGAACAGACAGACGAAGATGAGTATGACTGAAATGACGTAGCGGAATAAAAGTGAAACTAGTGTCCAAGATCACTGAAGGGGCAACATGTGAGTTTGTACCCCGTGAAGTGCCCGCATCGGCTGAATAGATTCTAGTCCTATTTGGCTGGTTGTCGTTTAGTTCAGCTGGTACCAAGAGTGTTTCCGAAGTGTCTGGCGTCTATTGTTACGTCTCTCACGTCGATTCTGCCGTCCATGTTTAAGTCCAGATCAGGATTCCATCGGGCCATGCCTGTATCTGTCCCGAAGGCTCTTGCCAATGCCGTTATGTCCTTGACATCAACCTTGCCGTCTTCGTTCACGTCGCCCATCATTCTGACAGTTATGTTTCCGTCCGCAGTTGATGTTGTCGAGATGGTGTTGGTGGGGTTGTTGTCGGCAGACATACTGACGACTGCTGTTATCGTGTACCTGCGGTAGGATCGGGTGTCGTAGTCGTAGTGAAGGGAGACATCAGTTGTTTTCCACGTGAACGTGATTGTCCTGCTCTCTCCAACAAGGAGCGACACGATTTGTGTGCCCACGACATCGAGGCTAGCTATATCATAGTAGAGAGTGATTTTCACACTGGTTTCATCAAAATCCCCTTTATTCTTGACTGTAACATTGATGTTGACAGGCCACCCCTGGTAGGCCAAAGAGCGGTCTGCCTCAATATCTGTCAATGCAACATCGTGAATGTAGGTCGGATAGGGTTTCATTAGAGGATAATAATCTGTATTATTCGAGTCGATAACATATGGTGTATCGCCTATGCCGTCGCTACCAGTCATATTCTGATATGGACCACTGTACAAGTCTGTTCCATTGTAATCGCTCCAAAAGTTCCCGCCAAACGGATATCCATCGGTCCAAGTATTAACACACGAGTTATCAACAAAAAACACGTGGTCCTTGTTGTTTGCGAAGTTATTATGAAAAATAGTGTTTCTCAAAGAATTGTTGAATGCGGCGAATTTCATGCCAACCTCTGCGTTTGCTGTTATATTGTTTGCAAATATGCTGTTGTTGATAGATCCAGAAAAACCAAAGAGAAATATGCCATCCTGATTCGCTTCAATGTTGTTTGCACACATACTGTTGTTTGAAGAGTCAGAGAGCCCTATGCCAATGCTGTTGTTTCTTATGTCATTTTCACTTACGACGCAATTTGAAGATCCTCCATTGAGTAGGACTCCATAAACACCGTTTGCTACTATGCTGTTTCCAATTATGCTGTTGTTTGGGGAATAGTCTAGGTCAATGCCATACGCGTTGTTTGCTCTTACGTTGTTTCCAAATATAATGTTGTTTGAAGAATAAAGAAGCCACATGCCGCCTATGCCGTTTGCTTCATTGTTCTCACTTATGTTAGTATCGTTAGAATTGGCAAGACGGATGCATGCGTGCAGACCTTCTATTTCATTTTCGGAAATAGTGTTGTTAACTGCGTTGTTGAGGTCTATGCTGTAGTATTCTTCATTTGTTGATATGTTATTTAATCTTATAAAATTGTTTTGAGAATAATCAAGCTCAACGCCCGCCCAGCTGGTTTCTGTTATATTGTTGCTCAGGACAGAGTTGTTGTTGGAATCATGAAGATAGATGCCAAAGAAGAAATACATGATGTTCACATTTCTTATAGTTACATTGTATGCTGAAGTAACATCTATTCCATTTCCTGACCCGAACCCTTGGAGGGTAAAGCCTTTTCCGTCAATCACAACGTCGTTTCTCTCGACGGCGATTCCGAGGTACGTTGGGTAACTAATGTTGCCACTGAGGATGTATGTGACATTGTCAGATGTCACGATGGGCGCACCCGATGGATCAATTGAGCCATCAGCGTTAATATGAACGGTCTGCGCATCTGCTCTGGCAAGTCGCAAGTTAAACCCTAACATAATCATGCTAATGAAGAGGAGTGCCATCGTAAGTTTAGAAAAAGTCCTCCCGAGCATTCTACTGTCTCCACGACATGAGGAATTCATCTATTCGAAATATTTAAGCTCTTAGAACGTGACTTGAAAGAAACCGAAAGGGATGAAATGTATCAAATGCCATTTTGCCAGATTTCATTTTTTTGGAAATGATGCTAGTAAGTCTTTTTCTGATGAAAAATTCATCCTAGCGCGCCCCTCAACAGACACGCGTCCATTTTCTGCGTAGCATACTTTCGGATGAGTATGGGAAAGTATAAAGGACTGAGTATACGAAAGACAGATGATTATTATGTCACAAAATGAGCTTGAATTTCATAAGAAAACTGCCATACGATGTTTTAATGAAGCTTGGGACTATCTTGACAAGAAAAGCAGAACCGCTGATGACGAGCAAAAGATGCTCCATCTGGCGCATGCGTCTCGATACCATTGGGGTTTTGTTGGAACTGCACGTAATTTTGCCGTTGGAGACTGGCAGATCTCTCGAGTCTATGTAGAGCTTAACGAGCCTCGCCTCGCTCTACATTTTGCCAAATCAGCCCTTGAAATCACCCTGAAGAATAAGTTGTCGGGTAACCTGCCCTCGGCATACGAGGGAATGGCACATGCATACGCTGTAGCCAAGGAAGAGCGATCTGCGAGAGATTATATTAAGAAGGCTCGTGAAGCTCTGGACAAGGCAACCGACATGAGCGCTGAAGATAAGAAGATATACTCGGATCAGATTGCCGAAACTGAAAAGCTCTTAAAGCGATAGCAACTGCTACGATTTTTTTTGACGCAATTCAAGGATTGCTTCGGCGAAATTAGCAGTATGAACTCATGTCAGATGTTTGGGTTCACCCGCAGACTTTCTGGGAGATTTCCTTTGTCCAAGTGTGGATTTCGTTCCAGTTTCTTGTGTCGTAAACTCCAGGTTCTGTCTCTTTAACCGCAGGTTCTGCCTCTTGAGAGGCCTTTTCAAGCGTCTTCCTAAGCCGTAATAGTTTTCCTTTGTTGAAGTCGTACACTCCACCGAAAAATCCTAAAGCAATAGGCTGCAAATCATATTTTCGGGCTTTTTCTTCCAAGTACTTATCGCGTGCTCTCGAGATTATTTCAGGTTTCCCCTGATTGAACACTGAACAAGCATAGCCGCATGAAACAAATAATGCCACTTTCTTTGCAGCCAATTCTTTCTGAAACCTTTCTAGGAAATTCTCGGTCTGACTTGTCCATCTTCCACTCGCGATTCCACTGCCGACGATGACAAGGTCAAACTGAGCGATGTCTTCGAATCTCTCATGATTAGCATCAGCCACTCGGACCTCGAAACCTCCTTGCCGCAGCGTATTCGCGATCTCTTCTGACGTGCTTGCTGTTGCTCCATAACGAGTCCCATAAACAATCAATATTTTAGTGGTAATTTTCAACTCTGATCCGGGCCTATTTCCAATCTTCAAGGGCCACTTTCATTTGTGTTATGGCTTCTTCTTCGTAGGGCTTCGCTCTTCTGAGCAGAGCTGCTCCTTCCTTTCGTTTCTCCAAGTTCATGTCGCCTCTAAAATCGAATGGAAAGAGCTTTGTGAAATCTTTCATGAACTTCCATCCCATGTCGTAGGCTTCAGCCGCCTCCAGCAATTGTCTTGACTGTTTCCCAGGATACTTTTTGGCTAAGCGTCTCAGGTACTGGGCACACATCTCTCTGCCTTCGCTGTAACAGGCGCCAACATAGCTGTTTCCGTGATAGTTCTGCTTGTCTTGTGGAAGAGTTTCCAGCGCGTTTGCCCATTCGCTAAGCGCTTCTGGTCCAGCCACATAATTGCTGCGGACGGAGACCTTCGCGGACGCGAAATCTATGGCTCTCTGTAGGGCTTCTTTGTCGGCGGTTTCGCCTCGCCGCTTGATCCTTTCGCGGAAGAATATTGAGTCAAGGCATCCAGGAGCTTTCAGGTCATGGAAAGGTACTGGAGTTTCTGGTTGACCGGTTATGCTTCTGTACGTGCTAACTATGTAGGAGTTGCCTTCGTAGCCCTTGATTATTCCGTATTCAGGAATGACCAAGCCCCAAAGAACCACGGGATGGTCTTTTTCAGTTATTTCCCGTTTTATCTTCTCGAAGATCTCTCTCGTCTTCTCAATTTCCTTCGATGTTGGAGCTCCCTCTTTCTGTGGGTAGCTGCCTTCATATGCAATCGTTTCCAGCGTCCATCCAAGTTCTTCAGTTGCCTTACGTATCTGTTTCCAAGTCTTTTCAGGAAAAGCCGTAGGGCCAGACGGGCAGGTCACACCTTTTGCCACATTTATGAGAAACGCGTAGCCCGAAACTCCGCCAACGTCAACAGTGTCGCAGTCGTTTCCCAAAGCCTTCAAGCAGCCTGCGACGGCGCCAGTGTAGGATATCCAACAGGGTTGATACTCAACCCTTTTGCTGATTATCTTCTTTTCCAACGGTTTCACCTCCTTCAAGCCTTCAGTGTAGCGTCTCGCAAGCAGTTCCCGCATCGCCTCCTGCCTCTGAACAGAACTCCTGTACATGACAGCAGCAGCCTTGAGTAGCTCCCGCCCATCAGCGGTCAAGCAGTATTTCCCTCTGCCTGTCTTCTCGACTAGCTCCTTTTCGACCAGCAGACTGAGATGATTGGCCAGAGCCGTTTTTGAGAGCCTTGTCTGCCGATTCAATATTGAGAATTCGTCTTCTCCACGCAAGAGAAGAACCATTATGCGAATTCTCGCAGGATGAGCCGCCAGCTTGAGCAGTTCTGCAACGCCGCTGGGAGACTCCAACAAGAGGTTCTCAAGAGAGCTTTCCTCTGCCTTGCTCAATCTACTACACCTTGGCGCAATCAACTCGGTAACATGGAAATATAAAGTGTTCGCTTCTGTGAACCGCGTTCACATTTTAGTGAACAGCACGACATGCGCGCATGCTGCAACACTCCAAACGGTATCAAAACCAATGATTGCCGCAAGTCACGGTTTACTCAAGAGGAGCACGACAATGTTCAACGACTACACAACGATCAAACATTCAAATATGTTGGAGCTCCAATGTTCAGCGCCTACGGCAAGAGCAAAAATAGGATGCTCTACTAGAAGTAGCGCTATTTTAGAAATAAAAGGGCTGACTTGTGCTCCAAGAATCCCCTTCTTTTGTAAGGATAACCCAGACACGTGATCTTTGAAGTCATATGTAGTAGAACAGTTGATGAGACGAATTGGTGGTTTGTCGTGCCGAAAATAGGTATTGAGGAGTTCACGCGTCGCAATGTTGAGGCGGTGAACAAAGGAAAGGCGGCAGTCTTCGCGTTTATTCATGAGCATTATGCTTCTGACATTATTATGCACGGTCTTTTTGGGGGAGAATCACGCGGCATTGAGGAATGTAAGCAGACGTTTAGTGGGCTCTATGATGTGTTTCCTGACCTTCATTTTGCATTAGATGACGAAATTGTTAAGGGAAACAGGGTAGCGATACGATGGACAGCAACTGGAACACACAAAGGTAGATTCATGGGCAGCCCTCCAACCAACAGAAAAATAACGGCGTGGGTGCTTGAAATTGACCGATTTGCCAATGGCAAATTAGCAGAAGTTTGGGCAAGATTCGATAGTCTCGGCTTTATGCAACAACTCGGCGTCATACCCACGCCTAAAAAGTAAACCTATATCTAGGTTTTTCTAGCTAATAACTTCTAACCCTTTTTTGCGAGCGAGTTGGGTTTAGGGGTTTGGGCTATAATTTTTCCGCAAGACCGAAGCTAGATCAAAGACTGGTGAGTGGTAGAGGCTTGTTCTGTATTGCGAGTTGCCTCTCTGTCAAAGAGGAGACCGGCATCTATCAGGGGCATCTTAACTAGTTTGCTCAACTTTCTGTATTGGAATCTAGCCTCATTTATGTGTCTTTGAGCAGTAGTTTTGCTTAGGTATTCTTTTGGTAATTTCTTGTGTATGATTTCGAATGAACGAGTAATTTCCCATAGAAAATATGTGTATCTGAATAATGCGGAGTAAATGTGAGCTCTTTCCAATATTGTTTCATCTCTCCTGATATTATGGTACTGTTTCAGAAACAAAGCCAAATCATCGTCTTTAAGTTCCAAGTCAGTCAGAACGTTAGCAACATCCTTTGCTGGGTCTGAGCATTGCAAGGATTCCCAATCGATGAGTTTTAACCCATTCGCAGTTTGGATAATATTCTGAGGGCACACGTCTCCATGAATTAAACCAAATTCGTGGGCTTCAGTCTTAGGCAGGATTCCTCGGATATTTGAGTGAATTTGTTTAAGCTCGTTCCTCAGCCTGTCACTGTACTTATTAATGACCTTATCATATTCAAGGCCTTGCTTTAAGTAATGTTGATAAGAATATTTTTGTTTATGCAAACCGGCGCATTTCTCAGAATGTAATCTTGCCAAGATTTGAGCAATTTGCCTGATTTGTTTTGAAGTATACCTCCTCTTTCTCATGCGAAATGGCTTACCTTGGATGTATTCAAGAATAATGAATTCGTAAGGGATTTTTCTGTTCTCATAATGGTAATAATACGCTTTGGGTGCTATTCCTAGACCCTCGATATTCTTTAATGAATTAAACTCGTTTTTTGTTTTCTCAGGCATATGCTTGTCGATGTTGACTCTACAAATGAATTTTCTATTTTCTATGCTGAAAAGATAGTTCATGTTTCCCTCACCAACGCCTAATTTGATGAAGGAACCGATGCTGATTTTATCCACTCCGAACGATTTCGGATTCAACCTTGCAATAATCGATTTCAATTCATGCTTCATACGAATAGAAAAAAATGATTCAATATATAAGAAATGTTCACGTAATAGCACCTTGAATTAATGCGTTTGCTGAGACACATGACCTAACGCCGCTATCACATTTGCCAATGGCATTTTGAATGATCGGGGTCACACACACACAAATGCCAGAGCTGGCATTAGAATTAGCATAAGCATCAATTATCTCAAGATTGCATCGGGCTACTTTCAGCGCGCCAGAACACCATTGAAGAACAACCGTTAAATAGGCTGCGCGCTTTCTGATTTCGAAAATTCTGACACGAGGGTTTAACTTGCAAATTGTCGGATACGAGGATTTAGAATCAAAGAGTGGTCTGTTGCCCCTTCTGGAACAGGCATTTGGCTGGCCTTTTAATGAACGAGAGTTTAGTAGATTCGTCAAGATCAACCCGCGCCTGAAAAACGGGGTTGTGGGTTTCTGTGCCTTGGAAAATGGGATAGTCGTAAGCTACGTTGGCGCAATGGATCTGGCAACCAGAACGATAGAAGGAACAATCGAGTATGCTGGTGGAATTTACGGCGTTGCCACTCTCCCTGGACACACTCGTCAAGGTCTCTCAACGGCTCTGCTCAAAGCCACACATGAATACTTCAAAGACAAAGGGTATCGATTTTCCTTCTTGAACACAAACAGCACTCTCGTAGCCTATTCACTGTACAGGAAACTAGGATATTCAGATGCATATTCATATCCAAGCGTTTACAAAGTCCTGAATACGACGAAATCAAAGCTCCTAAAGGCTAAATCCCCGAAGCTCAATTTGGACAACATTCTCACCATATACAACAAATATGTAACGAATAAAGTTGGACTCGTCGTTCGGAACCGAGCATTTCTGGAAATGCTGGCGAAAGAAAAGTGGCTTACAAACAAAAGAAGTATCTTCGCTGACGAGGGCTACGCTGTCTTCAGGAAGGAACAATACTCCACCAGAATCCTGGAACTCGTAGCCCAGAACAAAGCTGAAGCCGCAAAACTTGTCACGACAATCGAGAGCACGGCGCCAGGAGTCATCTTTGCCAGAGCTGTCTTAGACAAAACACTAGCACAAGTTTACTCATCCCGAGGATACACCCTCTTAGATGGAGGATACGGTGTGTTCATGGCCAAATCCCTGGAGACAGAAACACCATTCAGGCAAGTGTACGGAGAAGATTTCTTCCAAACACAACTGGATCACTTCTAAACGCGCTTCCAACCCAGCACACTTACACTTCCGAGGCTAGGCGTTCAGGGGACAAAAAGCCAAAGTTGCTCCTTTTGAAAAGACTACGTGGACGGTCAAAATCCTGTTGTGACCTCGCTGGATGACAGTTTCCCTTAATTGGATAAATTGAGTAAATCGTTGAAATTTGTATTCGAGCTGCCGCTTAGTGTCTAGCCCTGAAATTAAAGTATATATTTGATCATCAGCATATTAACAGATAAGAAAAGGGTAATATGTTTCGAGGAGAAGACAATGGAACGCAAGATCATCTCACTGGGCAGATCCTCTCTCGTAATTTCTTTGCCTAAAGATTGGATAGAGCTGAACGAACTGAAGAAAAGCGACGTCGTTTCTCTGGCAGTCCAGCGTGATCGGTCTCTCGTGGTTTTTCCATACGCTGAGAAGAAGAAGGAGCCCGTGGACATAAACTTGCATATCGACGCGAATGAAAGAGAATCTTCGATTGTCAGAAAGTTAATTGGCTGCTACTTGAGCGGCTACTCTGGTATCAGAGTGATTTCAAACAACATATTCTCGGTTCCGCAAGGGAAGGCTATTCGAAACATTGCCGGAAAACTGTACATGAGGGTTATGGTTTCCGACGCTAAGAGCATGACCATACAAACGTTGATTGATGAGTCCAAGGCCTCTCTTGAGTTGGCAATCAACAGAATGCATCTCATTTCTGATTCGATGTGTGCGGATTTGTTGAATGTATTGAAAACTGGAAACATGATGCTCGCGAAAGCTGTTTACTCTTTGGATGAGGATGTGGACCATTTTTCGTACTTCATCCTTCGGCTGCTACGCAGTTCGGCTCAGGATCCCGTCTTGGCAAATGTTCTCGGTATCGACACGTTAGATTGCATGGATTATCAGACGCTAGTCCGCAGGATTGAGCATGCTGCAGATTTTTGTGCCGACATGGCGAGAAATGCAGTAATGTTAGGGGAAAGTGAAAACAAAATACCCAACAACATTCTGACTCTGATATCACAAGCCTGCAAGGAAGCTATTGATTTGTACGATAGATCGGTCAAGAATTTCTTTTCGAAGAACGTGATGGATTCGGTTGAAATACTGGATGGAATCGAGAAGGTCGAAAAACTCGATCGTGAAATAGCTTCTAGGGCTTTCTTGCACAAGCAAGACAATCTGGTGACCTGCGGGATCTGTTCCATGAGAGAGGATATCAGAGGGATCGCTGAAAGCGCGGCTAACATAGCCGAAGTGTCTATTGACAGAACGTACAAAATGACTGTCTAATCTCGTTTGGAGGGTTTGAAGCTCAAAGTTAAGGCCAACTTCGAAAGTGAGATTTCTTTCTCTAACAATCTTCTTGCAAGCAACAACGCTGAATTGTAGTTGTAGACTTCTTCTTTTTCAAGTCGCGCTTCTCTGAGCATTTCTCTTTCCAACCTGTACTTTAGGTCGCCTATCGCTAATGCCCCAATGCCAAAGATTCCAGGTGCTATCTCTTTCATGTCATCTTTGAGCTGCACCCCTTCTGCACCAAATGGTGGGACTGCGTTAGTGTCCACTATGACTTTCATCAGCTTGAGTTCATCGAAAAGGCCCTTATCTATTATGCGAACTCCTCTCGTGCCGGCGCACAGGATGACATCAGCTTTCTGAATGAGGTCAAGCTTATCAGCACGTGTTGGAGCAAAAACTCCTTTGACCTGCGCCCCGTGCTCCTTGGCAAGGAGTCTTGCAGTGCCCTTGGCATATTCTTCGCCATCTTGTCTTTCTGGGTTGATGCTCGCAATTGTTACGTCGCATCCCAGTTTGGCTAACAGGATCGCTGCTATTTGGCCAACGGGTCCAGTGCCGAGTACTAAGCAACTCTTGTCTCTGAGTTGGCCAAGCTTGTTAGATTCAAGAGCGTTTTCGGCCTTCGCCACGACTGATGCTGCCGTCGTGTATGCACCGCCGGGATCGACTATCACGTTAGATTTGAATGGTTTAAACATCGTTCCTGTTATAGCTTTGAAAACTCGTTCGGCTTTCTCCGCATCTTTTCCTCCGATGAAAAAGCACGTATGCTTGACGGCTTTTGGCCCTCTGGAAAACAGGGCATCTTGGGTTATTCTCTTCGCTTCTTCGGGTTTCACGTTTTCGTACGGGATCACCACGTCATATCCGACGTCGTAGGCCATGCAAATGTCGAATGGACTTACCTTTTCATCTGTGTCCAGATAAAACAAGAGGAACGGTGCGTTCTCAGAGCTTTTCTTAATGATCGGTTTAACTTGAATCTGCGTGGATTGAAACAGGTTTCTAGAGTCATCTGGACTTTGAGTATCAACATGGGAAGAAATCACTTCTCTTCCCAGCCTTATTGTATCGACGCGGACATTCAAGGATTCTAGGAGCCTTTCAATTCCATCCGCGTGTTCTGGGCTGGAAATATGAACACACGCGATATTGCTCTTGGGTTTCTGCTCTCTTGCAAGATCCATAATTCCCATGACGATCCATCCTTCGCGCACAGGGAAAGCTACTTCCTTTTCCTGTTCCTCAAGTTCAAGCTGCAAGCACTGACCCAAAGCAACCAAGTATCCTTTTTCTAGTGAATCTTGATCCTTTCTGCCGTTAATCGCATCCAGCGCCTTCAGAACACTTGTTAACTGCTCCCTCTTCTTGTCTAGATCGGTCGCCAGATAATCTCTAGCGTTTGCGTCAATATCGACCGGAAAGTAGGGAATGCCTCTCTTCGTGAAGAGTTCCGCCAGGACGTTTTCCTGGTAGAAATCGTGTTCGGATCTAACACCCAATTCTTCTGTCACAAAATCAGCCTTAACTTCACTCAGCAAATTCTCCAAAAACGCATAGAAACTCGCTGATGGTTTGGAGAGGGCCTGTATCATGCGGGACTGCGCACTCGTAAGTGCTTCAGACGTCCAGAAAGGTTCGTTGTATTCTTTTTCTATGATTATAACCGAAAGTTTGGAATCTTTCAACGGTTCGATTTCAAGAGTCTTCATTTGTTAGTCGCCTGTTACCTGCGTAAGATGTCGAAAACATATATATCTTGACGAAATACGTTATATATCATTATATATGATATATACTAGCCCATTCGAGGCGATTTTACTCATTCAATAGTTTTTTGTTCCACTTCTAATGATGGCAAAAGCATTAACTTGAACTCAGCTCCAAGTTTTCCCGCTTTCGAGTTATGTTTTCTAAGGACCATCCCCCCCATATTTTTCCCGCGTTCTGCACTTCTTTAGGATCGTTCATGGCAAAGAATTCAATCCTGTTCTGAGGAGAACAAATTGAGGGATTAGAGATCAGTGAAAAGAAGATGGTTGCGAGGGATGTTCCTGTCGGTATTGGAATAATCTGCATCATTCTAGCAGCCTGCTTGGTAGTGCACTAGTTTGTCCCGAAATTAGGTTGATGTTATTTTTTGTGAAGTGGAGTATCATATTTTGTGGGCAAAGAAAATTACCAGGTTGCCGGTGCTGGTTAGTCTCAAGCCTAAGAACAGCGCACGTCAGGGCTCGCCACGAGCTGTGGTCTGTTGCGTTCTTAATGTGTGGCATAGTAATTCGCGACGGCTCTGAACGATTCTTTCGGTTCCCATGGCATGTCTGGGTAAGTTGTGCCGTGTCGTCCATCAGCGTAGCTTTTGACTAGGCTTGAGCTTGCCATGTCGAGGTCGTATGTCGGGTTTTCATCGTTGGGCCACGTTGGCGATGCAAACTGAGAAATGAACCCGCCGTATACGCCTGCACCATCGAGTATTGCCAGTTGGTCAACGAGTTGATGTGCCTGCCAGGCTTCGTCGCGGACGTGATCGCCTTTAATGCGCGGTCTTACGAATCGCCCGAGTAACGGCAGATGATGCAGAAACAGGGATCTTTCGTCGACGATGTTACCGCCTAGGCCTGCCGAGCCTATGAAACCTTCGGAGCCGATGCCAGCTTGAGACGTGGCGTAGCCGAACTCCGTGATCACGACTGGCTTGTTGTGCGTGAAGGACGGTTTGAGAAGCTCGACGTACTTGTTTTCGATGCGCTTACTTCGGTAGTGGTCCACGCCGACGAAGTCGAAGAGGTCCCAGTCCACCTGTTCAAAGACTAGGGATGCGTACGTTACCTTGCCGTGAAAGACCGTGCGCACGTTTTCGTTTGCTTTGGCTAGGAAAACGTTAAGCGGCTTGTTGTGCCCTCCAGCCTTGAGTTTTGACGAAAGTCCTGGGTTGCTGATTCGTTTCTGAACATTTCTGCCTTCCTCTATGCCCTGGACGAAAAGGGTAAACTCCGAACCGACGCTGAATACGAGGTTATCTGGCCATTCGCGTCGCAGTTTCTCTGCGGCAGATGCGGCTTTTGTGATGTACTTAAGCGTGTCTCGTTGGCTTTTGTCCCACATTTGGGGAGAGAGCCAGACTTCCAGTCCCTGCTCCAACGCATCTCCTGCCGCACTCATCAGTCGATCGATGCTTAGCGCGCTGATTCTGACCGAGTTGCAGTGCAGGTCTTCCCTGATTATCTCCAGTTCGCGGTGGATAATCCTGAGGTCAAAGACTGGATGCCAATTGAAGTAGTAATAATTTCCAACATCGTAGCAGATTCCCTTCAGTTTCATCAAACATGCCTCTACTCTGTCGTTCCATAGCTTTCAGAGCTAGGTTAAAGCTATTAGTGTAACGGGAGATTTCTGCGCATTATCTGTGACTAACCGCGCAAAATATTATGCAACGCGACATTAAGGTGGGTCTCCTCTAGAGCACTATTAACGAGAGAACTCTGGCCATCGTGCCAGCAGAACCTTCTACAAAAGCCTCAACTTTTTCTCTATGAATATAAATATGACGTAAACCAACAATCCTAGAACGAGCAAGATTACACCCAAAAGTGTGGATATCTCGAATATCGAGAATAGTCCAAAAGCAAGAAGGATCAGTCCTATGATACCCATGATTCCAAGAAGGAACAAACCTCTTCTGTCAACAACTCTCTTCTGGCCCGTTTGTTTAGTCATTTTAACAGTTCCTTAGAACATAGTATCCATTAATCAATGGTTTATCAACTTTTGCCAAGACCATTCATACATCACTACTATAACCTAGGTTATACTTGCTCCCTAGAGAGCACTTATGGTTTATTTACCATAGACTCAGTAAGATCAGATCTTTAGGCATTAGACACCATATCTACTATACTAAATCCCTGTTGTTCATGTTCTCAAGCAACAATCTTCTGGAAAAGAAGAACTTATTTGCATATTCTCTCTTCTTTCTCCAGTCCAGATAGACTAGAAGCAAGAAAGTGAACAGAGAGTAGAGCAAGATATCCTCAATGAAATTTAGAGTATAGAGAGTCCATGAGCCAAATGTTTCAACTTGAGGAGGAGGTTCATGTTCTAAGGGAAGTGGAGAATAAGAATTGATGCTTACTGCCCAATATGATATCCAAGTAAATGGAAATCCTCTATTGTTTCCATATGCATAGTTTAAAGTATAGAACATTTCATTAGGAACAGAAGGTGTCCATGGATAATAAACAATAACAGAAACCAAAGTACAGGCTGTACCAACCATCAACAGAATCAGTATTGTTCTAAGGCAGATTTTCAGTTTCAACTGCTTAGGCTTCATTTTGTCTCACCATGGAAGTCAATCTGTTTTGGAATGTTGCTCTGTTCTCTCTTTACCCATTCATTGAGTAAGAAAGCAGTTATGAAAAGAGCAATTGATGGATAGAGAAGATAGTAGCCAAGTTGGTATTCACCAAAATTGGGAATTCCAAATATGTTAGTATGTGGAGGTATCATCTCCTGAAAGAGAAGATTGCTAACTATGACCATTAATGCTAGAGTATAAGATGACAAGGCTATTGGCAAATAGGATAGAATCCTATTCTTCACAAAGACTGAAACAATGCTGAAAACTACTGTCAAAACTTCAAAAATGAATAAGGACACAGGGACAATAGAGACAGAGTGGGAATAATTCAAAAAGGCTCCATGCCAAAAACCACAGAACCAATATTCCATTAGGCTTGCTGGATTGAAGTGATTGGCAGATAGATGAACTTCCCACTTGAAAGTCCAATAGTAATCAGTTTCTCTTGTGTAGGTTCCTGCACTAATGAATATTGTAGTCTTGCAGAAGGGTGATATGAGGGAAAGAAAAGACAATAAAAAGCCAATCAATGCAACCAACATTCTGCAGTGATTGGCAACCAAGACCTTCAGAGACAGTTTACTGAGATCAACCATAATCCTCAAGAAAGTTCTGTCAGACTTGCTTAATATTCTACAGATTAGAACAGACACTATCTAAGTATAACAAGCACAGCCCTTTTGGAATTTGAATATAATCAAAGCCTATTCTGTTCTAAAAGGTAGAAATCTTTAATCTGCAAGAACAGAAAACAAAAGCCTATTATCAAGGGACAATCACTAGTTATACTGGGTAGTTATGTCTAGAACTGAGCAATTTATTGTTCTAGCATTAATTCTTGCCATTGGTGTTAGTGCTTTTCTCTTTCTTATTCTCAACCCAGATAGGTATACAGCATTAGCCATTAAGGCTGGTTCATATGTTCCATACACTTTCAACAACATCACATTGAAATTCTTCTATGATTATCCTTCTCCTCCAATAGGCTTAGGCTCTAAAGGTACTTGGGCTTATCCTAGCCTGTTTATGGAAACCAATAATCCACCTCAAGGATTCAACACAGCACTTTACACAAATGCCACAGGAGGGGAAACCTACTATTGGAATGGTCTAGAAATCAAAGTCTTAGATTTGAGTTCAGACCATATTGTACTATTGGTCAAACCAGCTTCATAGACAGGTTCCAGAATTTCAGAACATAGAATCTCTTATTAGGAAATTAAAGATAAGGACAATGTAGAGGGGTTTGGATATGCAGTGGGCAGCTTTTGTTGGAATTGTTCTATTTGTTCTTACAATTTCAATTCTTGGAAACAGTATTGCATTCAGAACTGATCTTTACTTCTACTCATATAAATGGTATCCATCAGATGTTGATATTGAAGCAAATTTCACCACTCCTTATGGCATTCCTTTTGTGAATGTTTCTACCTTTGGATCTTTGACAAATAAGATAGAAGATTATGTTGTGGGTGATTCAGGAATTAAAGAAGAGATTCCTGTTTCATATGATGCAGGAATGCAAAAGTGGACTAAGACTATGCTTGGCACCAATGACCAAACAAGTTTCTACACTATTATTGATAACCAGACATACATGGTTGAAATGGCATCTACTACAACTCTTGAATCACAAGTAATCTTCAATGAAGCACTCTTCATAATCACTATTGGAATGTGGATAGCCCTTGGAATCATTGATTACAGAGGAAGACACAAGGAGAAGATGATAGAAGTAGAAAAATCAGCTTCTTTATGATTCAATATTTAAAAAGGAGAAGGGTTTGATTAACAAACTGATTACAGCTACTTTTTTCTTTCTTAACGTTTGTCTTTCTCCTTGCTTGGTTGATTGCTATTCAATGAGAGTTGTTTTATTACCTTAAGGTACTAGATTCTAGAAAGAATCTAATCAGAAGTCTTTAATCTGCACAGCAATAGGATAAACTAGGGTTCGAATTGACTCAGAATGTTTCCATATCACCATCAAAACTCAGAAAGGGTTTCATTATTGCAGTAGTTGTTCTTTTGACTGCGGGTTTCTTCTTTTCTTATTTGGCAAGCATAACTAACTGGGATTATATTACGATACAAGATGAAAATGTGCAGGTGGGTTATCCTTCTTCAGTGTCCAACTATGGATTTGGAGACTCCTATGTTTATCCTGTACCTTTTCCCACTACTGAAATGCAGCATAATGATTATCTCACGATAGACTGTATTCTAAACCAAACGATTTCCAACCAAACAGTTGCAAACCAGACAGTTTACGTAATTCTATTCGGGGCAACGCCTGCCAATACCACAATATTGAGTTATCAGGCCGGTTTTCTGAATTTATCCTATACAAATCAGCTTTCTTTATCCTATACAAATCACGATTCATTAAAGAGTGTCACTGCCTACTTTGCCATTCCTTCTGATCAGAATTTGACTAGCACGACAGCATCATTTACATTGAATCTAAACCATTATGATTCACCGAATTGGTTCGATCTTGGTGTTGGTGTGCTTCTCTGCTCAATAGCCTTAGATCATGTTGTGCTAAGAAGGAGAATCTATCTTTATGAGATTCTTGGAGCGTGCTTGGTTTTCTGTGTTATAGAGGCTTTGTTAAGCTTTGAAACATCAAATATCCTACAGTCCACAATTCTTGAAGCAATAGGAGCTCTCCTAGCTTTGGGCTTCTTAGCGTCATTCCTAGCCAGGACTATAACTCCTAAAGAGCAAACAAAGAATCTTAATTCTGTAAAACAACAGAGGACAAACTAGCGCGCGCTACGTGTCGACATCCTCAAGAGGAGTATGTTCTCTCACCACAATTCCATTTTCAGCCAAGAAGTCAACAAAGTTGTGGACGAATTCATCTGTCAACTTCACTGTTTCATCAATGCCGAGGCTATTCCATTTCATCAGTCTTCTAACAGCAGAACCGCCACTGAGAAAGCAACCATGAGTTTTCCGGCCGCGAATGAAGCTTTTTTTTGTTAGTTTGTTAGGGCAGTATTTCTTCTTACGCGTAGAACCCATTTCGGAACTTGCCCTTGATAGTTGAGGTATTGCTCGCCCAATATTCTGACTAGGTCTCTTTCTTCGTAGGTTGCCATCCTATCAAGAAAGACGAAGAGTCCAATCCACACTAATAACGAAAGAAGTGAGAGCGTCATGAAGAAGAACGGTAAAATAATCAGCAAAGCCGCGAGATACATTGGATGTCGGGTCCAACCGTAAACTCCAGTCGTTATTAACTTTGGCTGTCCATCAGCCTTTCTGGGAAGTACGACAAATGATTTGCTCGCGAGATAGATAGCGACTGCGAATGAAATAACCGCTGGAATAACGCGGATGAAAACGGGAACGAATCTAGCCAGCACTGTTGAGAAACCAAAGACGAATGAGTCCAGACCCCATACTACCAAATATACGACCAAGAAGACAGCTTGAACCTTATCATTAAGAGGATGTTCAGCACCCAAGCCTGTTCTGCCAGAACCCGTATCGCGCGACATAAAACGAATGCTTGACCCGATTCGGTTATAACTTTTCCGCAAAATCAAAAACTGGCTTTCTCGAAGTGGCCTTGTTTGTGTCTTGGATTGCTTCAGTCGCTTCTTATTTCTGAATGTAGGTTTTCAAGAAATTGTTCCAAGCTTCGTCTTTGGCGTAATCGAATGTCACCATGCGTTTGGGAGTAACCTTAACTATTGCACCCTTGAAAGCTTCTATGTAGGCTTTGGTTATTCGTTCTTGTTCCGCTCTTGGCCTGTTACGAATAATGGGACTAGTTTCCAAAAGTTTGAAAGTCTGGTCGTAGATATGCTCGTAATCTATCTCTGCGGTGCCGTAAATCAGAACACCTCTCAAAGGGTCTGGAGTATCAACCAACACGCTGACTTGGTTATTTCGTTCAATGTTTTTGTTCTTCTGGCTGTTGATTAAAGAAAGAAACATTATCTGACCATTCAAATATCTATACCCAACAGGCATTACATGAATAGTTCCGTCTTTATTATGCGTGCAAATCCTCGCATAACGAGCTTCTTTTAGCACAGATTCAATCTCTTCGCCTTCGAGTGGTGGTGCTTGACCAGTGCGGGGCAATCTCCATCACCGCTATCCAGTTATTCTGATTCGGCTATAACTTTTCCGCAAAACCGAAAACCCACTTCGACTCAAAGGGAGGAGGCAAAGTTGCGCCCAACGAACCAACCAATGCTAAGACAAGTAATAGTCAGTTCGCCATCTTGATTACAGCAAGCTTTTCCACATTGCAAACGTCCTCGGCCCTCAGCATACTTCCTTGCGCTATCAATGACTTTCAGAACGGATATGGGTAAATCACTCTCGTGTGCGGCTTTCACAGCTTTTTCCCCCAAGGCAAACGAGACCAAGAAATGACCATTGCAGGGGATCATGTAGAGAATTGTTCGCCTCTCCCCCTTCAGCCGCAATCCCCATGCCGTTTTCTTACTGGTGAAACCCCATTCGTTTGAAACGGGAGCAAACCTCAATGCTATTAGCCTTTTCAACTCTTTCCAGAAGACAAGAGTGCTACGGAGAGCTACTGCTAAGTCATCGTTCTGAGGCGGTTTATGCTTGTCATCAAATGCGCTCAATGCCAATTTCCAAAACCAACTGACGGCCAATCATCCTATTTTGTTTCGGTTTCAGCTGTAACTTTTCCCCTCAGCGCCACCAATGCAACGCGCACATGCACTAGCGCGTGCTTACTAGGATGTGTGGAGGTAAGTTTTCTCCCACACACAAGTTGTGCAAAAGCGTGCGCTAAGCATAGTTTTGTTGTTTTGCAAGAAATTCCGTAATTCCTGAGGAGAGGTCTTGTGCTGCGGGTGCATCATAATTGCCCAGAACGGCAACTGTGTATGTTCCATCTAGGAATATCTTAAGGTCAGAATTAACTCCAGAGTTGGTTCCTCCTCCGCTGTGGCCAACGATTTTCTTTCCAGCGATCTCCATGGTCTCGAAACCATATCCATAGTTGCGCTCTTGAGAACGCCTGAAGCCCTGCTTAGTTGTAATTATCTCGGTCAGTTCACGATTCAGCAATTTGTACGTCCGCAGAGCGTTGGCGAATCTATAAAGGTCAGGTGCAGTTGAGTACCCGCCACCTGCGGCGTTCCCTCTCCAGCCAAGGAACATGAAATTGGGTCGCCTTGGATCAATCCCGAAAGGGTCATCTTCAAATCTGCCATATCCAACGGCCAGGTTTGGCGTGACCTCGTCTAATGTGTACGCGTCTGTTTGATGCATCCCTGCGGGCTTGAAAATGTTCTGTCGAACGTAGTCGTGGTAGTTTTCCCCTGAGATTTTCTCAATTGCCGCGCCTAGGACTACGTATCCTTCGTTGCTGTAGGAAAAAAGGCTGCCTGGTTCGAATAGCAGTCTTTCGTTGGCAAAGATTGGAAAGTAGTCAGCTTGAGTTTGGTATTTTTTGCAACGGTCGTAAGCTGGTCTGTCGAAGAGCATTCCTAAACCGGCTGTGTGTGTGAGTAAATTGTAAATCGTGATTTTGTGAGCTGCTTCTTTGTTGGGATATTCTGGCAAGATTCTTGCGAGTTCGTCTTTGAAACTTAAGCGTCCAGCTTGGACAAGCTGTGAGACGGCTATGCTGGTGAACATTTTGTTCATTGAGCCAAGGTTGAACTTTGTGTCGACTCTGTTTGGTACTTGAAAAGACTTTTCTGCATAGCCAACACTCTTCTTGAAAATCATCTTGTCTCCAAGACCTATTAGAACCACGCCTGAGAAAACATCGCGAGAAGCCAACCTTTCAATGTGCTTTCTTACCTCTTTCAATCGTTCTTGCATGCTCATCTTCTTATTGGGCCAAGTCTGTTCTTTTTCTGATTGAGGATCAAGAATGGGTATTAGCCCAAATTCGCGAATTTTGCCTTGTTGCACCTTGTCTCTGAAAATATATATTCGAGCCCAATGGTTGCCCTGTTTTGTTCGCACATTCACTTCTAATGGGTCTATGCTCTGGGAGATTTGCATTATAGTTATGCCCATACTCTTCTCGTAGACTCTTTGAAGAAAGGCAACAAGCTTTTGCTCGGGTGTCTCATTTAGGGCTAACTCACTCATCTTTGATCGAGAAAACTGAAGCCGTGCGGCTGGATCTTTGCTGTTTATGGTGTCGACTAATGATCGGATTAGTTTATTGCCAGATGAACTATCTAAGGCCGTCTCTGGACCATTTGGCTCTCCCATGTCTAACAACCCCGCACGTTATAATTGGCGAATCCTATTTAATTTTTATTTTTCCTACGAACTCAAATGATATGCGCCTCTCGCACGTGTAGATTTGGATTTAGGTTTCCGGTTTTGGGGGTTAAGTTTTCTCCCCAAGAAAGTGTCATAAGAATCGTGTGATCTCAGATATTCGCTTGCAATCGGCGTCAGGTTTGAAGTTTGGGTCTTTTGCCTCGTTATACGTGCTTGAGCCTTGACGAACGAGAAGAGTTTTCATTCTCAGAGATCTGGCGCCTTCTAGGTCGCTGATTTCATCGGCTACGAATATGCATTCGTGTCCTTTGACTGCAAGCGCGTTCAGCGCGTCAAGGTAGATGCGTCTGTCTGGTTTCCTTACTCCCACTTCGTAGGACAAGCTCATGTGTTCGAAAAATCTGCTCAGATCCAGGTTATTGATTTCGTCTATTGTGCCCATTGAGCAGTTAGAAACGAGTGCGAGACGATACTTTTCATGAAGCCTAGAAAGTGTGGGTACCACTCGGCTATAGAGTTTGAAGGGCTTACTTATTGTTTGTTTTCGTACGACTTCCAGACTCTTGACAAGGTCGGCCTGTGGATATATGCTCTGTTCTTTGATGAATGCTGTCCAGTACTGCGTGTAGTCTCTGAACGCTCCTTGCGTGTTTCCTAAGTATAACTTGTCAAGAGCCTCTCTTAGTTGTTTCAGAGTGAAGCGGTGACCGTGGATTTTAAGAGTGAACAGCAAGTTCCTTTCGTACTCGTTCCATGCGGAAGCGTGAACGTACGCCAGCGTTCCTCCTAAGTCAAATAGTATGATCTTAACGTTGATTTTGGCTATTTGATGCGTGCGCTATTCTACTCCGTCAAGTTCTGATGCTGATCTAAGAATTAATAAAATTTCTTTCGGCACGCAAATGCTAAGTAGGGATGAAAAGCTCCAAAGAATGCGCGCAAAGTCTTCTCCCACACACACGAAAAGTTATAGTCCAACCGAAAGCAACTGTCTGACCATGAGAACAGCATTGAGATTTGACAAAGTGAAGCAAGAGAAGATCAAATTCTTAGCACAGAATAAGTATATTGTTCTAGCAACATCATTGGAGAATAGGGTTACAGCAAGAACTGTCAGGTACGTGTCCGAAGGATTGAACATCATCATTTTCACTCTAGCCCATTCAAAGAAAGTTGTCCAAATCAAAGCGAACCAAAAAGTTGCGCTCTGTCTAAACAACGTGAGCATAGAGGGCACTGCGGAATTAATCGGTCGAAGGAAAAAAGAAGGCAAGAGGCTTGAAGGAATAATTAAGAAACAATTTCCAGGTTATCTTGAGTGGTGGCTTAATCGCTGCCCAGAACTCGCGATATTCGTGAAAGTGGTCCCTAACCGCATAGTTTCATGGATTGCAAGCGACGAAAAACCTCTTGTGGAATACCTTGACTTGCAGAAAAGGAAAGCCTTTCTTGCGATACCTTGGGAAAAGCAAGAACATTAACGAAAAATCATATGAAGCCAGTTTTGAAGATGGCTGCGCGCCCTACGAAAACCTCAACCCCGATCTTGGTTCTATTCTAAAGGGATTTCTGAAACCGGGGATACTCGACGTTACACTTTCTTAGTAGCCGAATTGTTTTGCAATGAAGGAGATGTCTTTTATGTCGACTTTGAAGTCGCCGTTGACATCAGCAACTGCATTCCAGTTTGGTTGGCCTGGAACTGTACCGAATGCTTTTGCTGCTAATGAAATGTCTCTGATGTCAACTTTCAGGTCTGGAGCTGGAGCCTCGTTCTTGATTGAAGCAGGAGTTGATCCTAAGCCCAGCACGTCGTATAGTGTAGTCCCTCCAATGTCCTGTTTTATCGTGACCCAGATCGGTAATGTTACGTTTGTCCACGTGCCGAGCCATGGGTTGGCTTGGCCGTCAGAAAGGTTAGTTGGTCCTGTGATCTGAAATGCTACTTTGACGAAAGTCAATGATTTCTTCGCGAGGGTTAAATTCAGCGTCTCAACGTCAGCTGCGCCCGTCGGATCCTCAGGATAAGGATATGTCGAATTCCAAGGCAGGATCGGAGCAATGGTTCTGTTCAGCGGAAACCCTGATTGAAGTATGCCGTTGATATAGACATACTTGTTTCCAGTCAAATTGCCCTCCTGACTGAGGTTCCTCGTGGTAATTGTAATGTTAGAAACGACTGACATGTCTGTGGGCGAAACGTTAACTTTTGACAAGCCGTAGTCGGGGTTTATGTCTATGTAGACAGGATCGTAAAGGTAGTATCCTGGGCTCCTTATGCCATTTACTACGCTGCCTGGGGTGTTGGCCACGAGGGCGACGGTGGAACCTACTGTGTCACCTAGGCCTGAGACCCATCTGAATGGGCCTGAGCCGATTATGTTCGCATCGGGAGTTATGGCTTCGACATAGTTGTGGTTTTCATCGTTGATTGAGGAGTCGACGATTGGCTTCCAAACGTGCATGGGCAGGATAGTGTTGCTTAAGACCCATCCTACGGCCCAAATACTGTTGATGTTTAATAGTATCTGTATATTGTAGTCGTCGATTATTTCAACCGACCGCATGTACTGCACTGTGGGATACCACGCTGGGGGTGCAAAGCCTTTCGCCAGCAGATCTTTGCTTATCTCTACAAGAGTATAATACACATCCGCGACTGTGAAAGGTTGACCATCTTGCCAGTAAACATCGGGACGCAGTGTTATCGTCACAGCGGTCTTTTTTGCGCCTCCCGCAGATGGATCATTCCACGTTCCGATGGTCCAACTCTTGAACAGTTGAGGAAGCCATGAGCCTAACGTCATCGGATCCCTCATTGCTCCACTATCATAGATTCTGCCTAGAACTTCCAGGTCCCAAAACCACTCGGCATAAAGTATATTCTGCTGATACACAGTTGAACTGAAGCCATACTGAACGCTCGAGTTCGGATAGATATCACCTTGCTTACGCATATTCAGCGTCGTCCACCAAGAATTGACGCCAGTTAATCCTGAGTTTACGATGTCTGTCCAATTTCCACCTCCTGAAACTGGAACATTCTTGAAAGCCTTAGTATTAGCGGGGCACCACAGTGGCACAGCTGCAGCTATTTGTGCAAACCTAACTTGGGCGGCCATGGTCGCTGCCAAGGCTGTTGCAAAGTCAGTGGCTAGCTTTATGGACGTAAGATTAGCGTTCAATATTGGGTCGTTAATGCCGTCGTAGTTGGGGCATGAACCTGGGTGATAATAGTTGCTGCCGTTGTAAATGTCGCAGAGGTAATCTGGGTCTGGACCGATGCCAGTCCATCCACTGATGCACAGATTGAAATATCCTTGGAAGTAAACCGGAGAAATAGCTTGTGATCGCGGAATGTGGCTGTAGTACCATGTCTTGATGTGGACGGCGTTCAAATTCTCGTTGATGCTGTCGCCAACTTCCTCCCTGAATGAATAGGGTATATTGTAGAAAATGAGGTTTAACTCCGCTCCAGTTCCTCCTAGGCTTATGGGGTCAATTCTCCAACCGTTGGTATCGATCGTGTAGCCGTTCGCGTCAAGGAGCGCGTTGGCAGCAGTAAGGTTGCCAGTGTAGCCGCCGTAGGTAAGTGCTTCCAAAGGTTGGTCTGGAGCAATGTCCGGGTTCACGTAGCCCGCCATGTATGAAGGAACGGGCGTGTAGATAGGAACGGCTGACCCGCCTGAAAAGGCTACTATTTCTGACCTGTTAACACAGTATGCTATTGCTTGTCGCAACGGCAATTCGCTCGTTGGGTTGTGAACGCCCGGAATTGCATTGTCCGGAGTCATTGTAGCGTTATTGTTTATGTCCAAGATGAAATAGGTGACATCGCCTGAACCGGCTTCGGTGAATGGTCCATTTGGCGTGCTCCACGCGGTTGTGGTTGATGAATCTAAGGCCCAATCTTCTAGGTCCAATTGACTTCCATTCATAGCGTTCCATTCAGCAGCGGTATCAGAGTAGACTGTTATCATGATCCCATTAATGTGAGGACCGTAGATTTCGTACTTGTTGTCTTCGGTTGACGGATTGGGTGGTACAACCCAACCGTACACCGGAATAACCGTGAGGAAAAGAAGAGTAAGTAACAACACCAGGAACAGACTCTTATCCCCCATAGAACTCCCCCATAGTTTAAACTCCCATGACAATTATTTAACTCTTGTTCAAAGAAACAGCCACGAAAAGTGGACACACGCCTTTACCACCCAGAAAAAAGTATCGCACGCGCTCATCTACGAGTCTTTATTGATCCCCTACCGCATTTGTATTCTGGAAAGCGGGAAGCTCACCGTTTTGGCTTCCCAGGAAATCCAAGTTGATTTTCGTTGAGGATCTATGGGTCGTCCAAGGATGGAACCCCTATTCACATGTTCAAGGTTGGAAAACGGGGTATTTGCTCTGTCTGGGAACTCAAGTTTATCAGAATGAAATACTTTACGTTTGTAAGTATGAGTAGGTCAGAAGACATGAAAATTTCCCAAATAAGGAACACGTCTGAAATCGACTTCGTCTTTCCGAGAGACCTCTCATTCTTTGAACCTTATCTTCGATATTTCATTAAAGAGATTCTTGAGATAGGAGGTGAGGCTTATGTGTCCAGAACTTCCGATGGAGCTGTTTCAGGATTATTCACGTACGACGACTCTGAGAAGGGCGGAACGATTTACACTAGGTCCAGGGAAGTGTTTGACTACTTTTATAGATTAAAACAGTTTAATTTCCTATTCGCAGAGATGAGAACTGAGGTCGAAAGTGAAATCTACGATATTCACACCATAGACCTTGAGAACACTGCCGTTATTCATAGGTTCAGCCATGAAATCTCCATTGCAGATGAGGGACACATAGGTGAAATAGAACAATTCATGATTTTAACGCATCCAGGAATAAACAAGAAATGGGTGAATGTTGCGCTCAAAAACGGCGACAATTGTTTCATCGTCAGGTTAGGCACCGAAATTGCTGGGTTGGGATGGCTTTCATTTGTGAACGGGGTCGGAAGAATACACTCTCTTTTTGTGAGACCTCAGTTCAGGAGAATAGGCATAGGTGAAGACATCCTGTATGCCAGACTCCTCTGGCTCAAGTCGAAGCATGCCCGTTCAGCATTCTCTGAGATTTCTCGTTATAACTCCTCATGTTCAAGAATCGCAACGAAAGGGCAAATGAAGGTTTCAGGACAGGTTTTTCAATATTTCAAGAAGAACCGAGACGGAAAGAAGTAAGAATCAGCAAACGAACCTTAGGTTCTAGGAGCCCCACAGTAAGGACATTTCTCCGCGGTCGAGTCTATTAGTGCTCCACAGTAGAGGCACTTCACCTTCACGACCTCCTTAATCACGATCTGCTGTACTGCTGGTTGCTGCTTCGGAGTAAGATCGATTTCCGGTGGCGGCGGACCCGGCGTGGGAACCTCGTGTTGGGAAGGATGTTCAGGAAGAGTCTTCCTTCTTTTTGAAAATGCGTAGATGATAATCACAACCACGATGATTAGGACTATTGCCACTATGTAACCAAGATAAGGCGTTAGGTCTAAAGTTACACCAGGATTGCTAGGTGCCGCCGTCGTCAACGGATAGCTGGTTGAAGTGACATACAGGTTTTCGGTGATGGTGAACCCGTCTCCTGAAGTGGAATTGGTGTCGCTTTCAACATAGTTGTACCCTACGATGAATCCTGTGGCCGGATCAAAGTAAGCATCCCAGGTATACGTGGCAGCAAATTGGCCGTACGAATCGTCTCGTTGATAGTTCGAGGATCCTTGAGCATAAATCGTGTTCACGTTCCTGTTCTGCGAAGGAAGATAAAAACTGTAATTGTTAGATATGACCGTCATCCCAGTGTCAAGGAGGTAAAAAGTATTGCCCTCAGGGAGCGAGTTGTCCATAAGGAACCAGACGTATGGGCCCGTCTGGTTGTCAGTTCCGTTAACGTAAAGAAAGCTGACGGATGAAAAAGTGAAATTTCCGGACATGCTTACAGGGCTTGATTGGCCTTGGTTGTTGCTCCAGTTTGATGAGTAATTGTAGTAAGCAGATACGTTTCCATCTGGACTAACTGCGTTCATCATTTCCGTTCCGTTAACGGTCATCTGCTCGGTGTACCCAGAGTAAGTGGGGCCAGTGCCGTTTCCAAGATTCCAAACTTCGTAGTAGCTGAAATAATCTCCCACTTGAGGAACATATGAGGCGACGACTGGAGCCAAAAAGAGAGCTGCGGAGAGTGAAAGCACGACAACGACAAGCGATTTTGAGATCAACCCACGAAACCCCCAACACCATGTACGTGTGCAGGATGGTAGCCCCCCATCCCGCTGAACGTCGAATAGTAGGATGAGTGTGCGATGATCAGGGGGGCATACAGGAAGAACAGGTTTGATGGGAAATACGTGAACTGCACTGGAGTGTTCGTGATCTTCGCAGTTGGATCGAGTTTCTTTACTAGTTCATTCTTGATCCCATGAATCATCCGGACTGAAAGGCTAATCAGTTCAGAGCGTTCCAAGCCCGTAGCGTAAGACCCGAGCAGAGTATAGGCTTTTTCCAACAGGTCAAGAGTCTCATTGGCTTCAAGGGTCGGTATTGAAGCAAGTATTGCACCCGCAACGAGGGGATATTCCAAGTAATTCTTGAGTGCAGCAAGAATTATGGTCATCTTCGTCTTCACATCATCTGGTCCCAAATCGGAAATTGCCAAATAGGCAGAAGCAAGTTCGGTGTCCTCCGATTTCTCATATCCCCAAGAATCGAACAGTGACCTGAAAGATTGAAACTTACTTGCCAGCTGGTCTACGGGAACATCCATCACAGACAGAATCGCAGCCGACTCAATCGAAGAGGTCATCTTACAAAATTCGACAAGTCCATCGATGGGATACGTGCCATCATGTCTTCTCGCAAACATAATTATGGCCGCGATACCCGCTGACAGTTGTTTCGGAACTTTAGCTTCATGTCTGATTTGGCGTTCAAGTTTTGCCAATGTTTCTGATAGACTCTGCAGATCAGAATTGGTTTGGGATTGAGCGGGATCAGCCCTAGAGCTGGTCATGATTTCGGCTGCCATCATCTTGTTTTCGATGGTGGAGCCGAAATGGTGAAGTACCGCAAGTGCAAGAAGAAACCTTTGACTGATTTGATTCTGGTCGCCCTGAATTTTCGCCAATCCTATTGCCACGCTCCAGAGTTGAGATAGATCAGT
>Ga0187778_10000329_pt1 | contig 34100 bp, 28 predicted proteins | sample 1015_Q2_SP5_20_M_FD_132418 | JGI IMG/M metagenome (GOLD analysis project Ga0187778, IMG submission 132418) | Tropical peat soil microbial communities from peatlands in Department of Meta, Colombia - 1015_Q2_SP5_20_MG | ecosystem: Environmental > Terrestrial > Soil > Wetlands > Peat | place... | reverse complement strand
CCCAGCGGTGGATCTCGTTGAACAGCTCCGCCTGGAGGATCCACTTCTCCTGCTTGCTCCGGCCACCGAGCCGGTTGATCCGGTAGCGCAGCGGGCTGTCGCCCTCCGAGTACAGCAGCTCCACGATCTTCGCCGCGAACTTCTTGTCCGGCGACGCCCACGAGACGCGCTCGTACAGGTCCACGAGGTGGCTCTTGTTGATGCGCGTGGGCGTGGAGTTGATGATGACGAACATCTCGGTCGCGAAGTCCTCCGACTTGCCGTCGAAGATCACGCACGGAACGTGCACCGTGGCGGCCTCCGCCGGACGCTCGTTGCGGTAGAACTGCAGCGCCGCGAGCCGGTGCTGCCCGTCGATCACCAGATACTTCCCCTCCGGCTCGGTCAGGACGCCGGTCGTGCCCGCCATGCCGTGCGGCGTGAACCGGAGCCGCTCCGCGGTGAACAGCAGCACCGTGCCGGGGATCGGCGGCTGGCTCACCGCCGTCTCGTAGAAGTTCTTGATCGCGCGCACCTTGGCGCGCGACAGCGGGCGCTGGAACGCCCGCTCCGAGCGCTCGATCCGCTCGATGAACTTGCCGATGTCGTCCTCGTCCGGCGCCTCCTCCGGCGCGATCTGCTCGCCTTCGCCGTAGTAGCGGCTGATGAACCGCACCCGGTCGAGCAGGCCCTGGGCCGGATAGGCCACGACGTAGAAGACGCTGTCTTTCTGCCGCACCTGCGTGGCGAGCATCGGTCTCCCCGGGTTCGCTAGGAGCCGTGAAGATAGCGTCCCGAGGGCGCGGGCACGACGGGAACGGAACGGCTCCGCCGGACCGCGCCCGAGGGGGGTCGGGAAGGCGTGACGGGGATCAGCGCTGATACTCGGGCGCGCCCGTGCGGGTTCCGTCACGCCTCGGTCACGGCGCCGGCGGCCGCGCGATGCGGGAGACGCACCCGGGGCCCGGGCACCCGCGCCCGCGTGCCGGTGTAGAACTCCTCAATTCGCCGTCGGCATGGATTCGGAGGCCACGATGCTCACCAAGAAGCCGCTCACCGACAACGGTCACGTGCGCGTGACGTTCATCCTGCCGCAGCGCAACGCGGCGGCCGTCCAGCTGCTCGGGGACTTCACCGAGTGGCGCAAGCCGAGGGCGATGCGCCGCGCCGCCGACGGCACGTGGCGGGTCGCGGTGGATCTCCCGTCGGGGCGCGAGTACGGCTTCCGGTACCTGGTCGACGGCGTGCGGTGGGAGAACGATCCCAAGGCCGACAAGTACGTCCCGAACCCGTTCGGCAGCGACAACTCGGTCGTGGTGACGTGAAGGGCCGGGCGGTCAGCGTCCCGCGGCCGGGAGGCGCGGGGCGCCGCCGCCCGGGAGCTCCGGCGGCTCGCGCCGCAGGGCGAAGCACTCCGCGTAGCCGAGCGTCGCGCGCCCGATCACCCGCACCACGGGGGTCGACGCGCCGGCGTCCGCCGTGGCGCCGCCGGCGAGGGCGAAGAAGCCGAACAGCGCGCGGCCCTCGCACTCCACACGGACGCCTTCCGGGAAGCGGATCTGGACGTACCCCATGAAGGCGCGGACGTCGATCACGGTCTCGCCGGGCTCGAAGGTCGCCTTGGTGAGGTTCAGCTCGACGTAGCCCAGCCGGGCGCGCACCTCCAGCTCGCGCGGCACCACCCCCATCATCCGCTGCTCCTGGCCGGAGAACACGGCCGCGATCCGCCGCGGCGCCCGCGTCGCGACCTCGACCGCCGCCGGCGCCGGCGACGCCAGGTCCGCCACGATCGCCGCGAGCTCGGCGCCGGTCCGGGCGTGGTACACGCGCTCCAGCCGTGCCTCCAGCTCCTCCTCGGAGATCCGGTCGTCCGCGTAGGCGCGGGTGAGCAGGTCCACCGCGCGCTCGCGCGCGTCGGGCACGAGGGCGCCGCCGCTCATCGCTCGCCGTACGCCTTCACGGCTCCGCCTGCCGGCGCATCACCGGCCTCCTTCCACCTCGAACCGGTCCGCGACCTGCCGGAACAGGCGCAGCCAGGCGCCCGAGCCGATCCCGAACTCCATGCCCGTCCGCACGATGATGAGGTGCAGCTGCGGCGAGCACCAGATGTACTGGCCCTTGTTGCCCACGGTGTGGAAGTCGCTCTCGCCGCCGGCGCGCGTGTCGCCCCACCAGAAGTAGCCGAAGTAATGGCCGCCGGGGCCGAAGAAGCCCTGGTCCTCGTAGTAGCCGGGCGGCTCGGGCCACGGCTGGGTCGCGTCGCGCACCCACGAGGCGGACACCACCTGCCGGCCGTTCCAGCGTCCGTGGTGGAGGTACAGCGCGCCCAGCTTGGCGAAGTCCAGCGGCCGCGCGTTGATCCCGCTCTCCATCTTCTCGAACCCGTGCGCGCGGCTGTCGATGCTCCACGAGCCGCCGCGCTCCATCCCGAGCGGGGTCCAGATCCAGTCCTGCAGCAGCGCGGTGACGGTGCGGTGGCTCACGCGCTCGAGGATCATCCCGATCAGCAGCGGATTGTAGTTGTTGTAGAGCCAGCGCGTGCCCGGCTCCTCCACCACGGTCGAGCGCTCCAGCGCGGCGCGGCGGAGATCCGGCGGCAGGTAGGTCCAGCGGTTGTCGTACGGTTCCCGGTCCTCGACGTAGCGCAGGCCCGACGCCATCCGCAGCAGGTCGCGGACGGTGATGCGGCCGAGTCGCGGGTCGCGCCGCGCCAGCTCCGGCAGGTAGCGGGTGACGGTGTCGCCGACCGAGCGGATCAGGCCACGGTCGATCGCGATGCCCACCAGCGTCGAGACGAACGCCTTGGCGACGGAGAACGAGGTGAAGATCGAGTCGGGCCCCCAGCCGTTGAAGTACCGCTCGTAGACGATCGTGTCGTCGTGGACGACGAGCAGCGACGTGGTCTGGGTGCGGGTCAGAAACCGGTCCAGGTCCCCCACCGCCCGGCCCGGCAGGTACTCCAGCGGCGCGAACCGCGCGGCGACCGCGTCCGTCTCGAGCCGCCGCGCGAAGTGGGAGGGCGCGGCGCTCCGCGCCAGCGGGCGGGACGGGAAGACCAGGTCGTCGTACACCGACGCGTCACCCCAGCCCTCGACCCGGCCCTCCATCGTCGAGTCGCCGGTGCGCCGCAGCCGCCGGAGCTTGTCCTGGAAGGCGGCGCGGTCGTCGAGCAGCGCGCGGCCCCGCGGCTCGTCGCTCGGCACGATGCCCGACAGCACGATGCGCCGGAGCTGCGCGATGTGCGCGCGGTCCGGATCGATCGACGGGTAGTCCATCTCCTCGCCCCGCCGGCTGATGGCGCGGGCCAGCTTGAACGCCATCCGCACCGTGTCGCCCGCGGGATAGGGCAGCTGGGCCAGCGGGATCGCCAGCTCGGCCGTCCAGCCCCCGGCGCCGCGCTTGACCGCGGCCGACCACTCGCGGTTAACGGTCTGCACGGGCCCGCCGTCGAACCCGAGGACGCCCGCCACCCTGAATCCGGCCGGCGTCACCAGGAAGTAGTAGGCGTCGAGACCCTGGTCCTGCGGGTCGAGGCAGAACGCGACCCAGTCGTCGCGCCACGCGGCGTCCGCGTCGGTGGCCACCGCGCGGATGCTGTCCGCCCCGTGGTCGCGGCTCGCGACCCCGACGTAGAGGTGGTCGTGGTCGTACCCGAGATAGACGGTGGTGGACTCCGACGGCTCCCGGCCGGCCTCGGGGTGCAGTGTCCTGAAGGCGGTGAAGCGGGAGGCGGCCGCCCAGGCGGGATCGTCGAGCGTGCCGTCCATCGCCGGGGCGCGGTCGAGACGGGCGATCGCCGCCGGAGCCTGCGCGCCCGCGTGCGCCGCGAAGCCGGACGCGGCGAGGGCGAGCGCCGCGAGTGAGGCCAGCCTTGGAGCCATGCTCGAGCCGGTGAGGTCGGAGCCGGAAAGATACACCTCCGCGCTCGCGGGTGGCGTGAAGCCGCCCCGTGTCGGTAACGTGTCGCGCATGGATCCGGACGTCGTCATCGCCACCGCCGCGCTCACGCGCCGCTTCGACGCGCTGGTGGCCGTGGACCGGCTCGACCTCGAGGTCCGCCAGGGCGTGATCTTCGGACTGCTCGGGCCCAACGGCGCGGGCAAGACGACCACCATCAAGATGCTGACCACGCTGCTCCCGCCGACGTCGGGCTCGGCCTGGGTGGCGGGCTTCGAGGTGGCGGCGCGGCCGCGCGACGTGCGCCGCCGCATCGGCTACGTGCCGCAGCTGGTCTCGGCGGACGGCGGCCTCACCGGGCGGGAGAACCTCACCCTGTCCGCGAAGCTGTACCGCATTCCCCGCGCGGAGCGCCGGGAGCGGATCGGCGCGGCGCTCGACTTCATGGGCCTGGCGCCCGCGGCCGACCAGCTGGTGCGCACCTACTCCGGCGGGATGATCCGGCGGCTGGAGCTGGCCCAGGCGATGCTGCACCAGCCGTCCGTGCTGTTCCTCGACGAGCCCACGGTCGGGCTCGACCCGCTGGCCCGGCGGGCGGTGTGGGAGCGGCTCGAGGAGTTGAGAAGCCGGCGCGGCACGGCCATCCTGATCACCACCCACGACATGGAGGAGGCCGACGCGCTGTGCGACGAGCTGGGGATCATGCACCAGGGCCGGGTCGCGGCCCTGGGCACGCCGGAGGAGCTGAAGGGCCGCATCGGTCCGGAGGCGACGCTCGACGACGTGTTCGCGCAGATCGCCGGAGGAACCATCGAGGCCGGAGGCAGCTATCGTGACGTCCGCCGTACGCGCAGCACCGCCCGTCGCCTCAACTGACGCCGCGCTCGGGCTCGACTTCGTGCGGCAGAGCCTGGCCATCGCCGAGGTCGAGGTCCGCAAGCTGTCGCGCGACCCGACCGAGCTGCTGACGCGCGCGGTGCAGCCGGCGCTGTGGCTGGTGGTCTTCGGGCAGGTGTTCACCCGGGTCCGCGCCATCCCGACCGGCGACCTGAGCTACATCGAGTTCATGGCCCCCGGCGTGCTCGCGCAGAGCGTGCTGTTCAGCGCCATCTTCTTCGGCATCGCGGCCATCTGGGAGCGCGACCTCGGCATCATCCACAAGCTGCTGGTGAGCCCGGCCTACCGCGGGGCTCTGGTGATGGGCAAGGCGCTCTCCGCGGGGCTCCGGGGCCTCACCCAGGCCGTGATCGTCTACCTGCTGGCGCTGGTCATGGGCGTGCACCTCCGGTTCGCGCCCGCGGCGCTGCTGGGTGTCGCGGCCATCGTGATGCTCGGGTCGGCGCTGTTCGCCACCTTCTCGCTGATCGTCGCCTGCGTGGTGAAGACGCGCGAGCGGTTCATGGGGATCGGGCAGGTGCTGACGATGCCGCTGTTCTTCGCCAGCAACGCCATCTACCCGCTCTCGATCATGCCGGCGTGGCTCAGGGGCGTGGCGCGCGCCAACCCGCTCACCTACCTCGTGGACGCGCTGCGCGGTCTCATGGTCAGCGGCGGCCACAGCGTGTTCGGCGCGGGCCCGGACGTCCTGGTGCAGGCGGCGGTGTTCGCGGTGCTGCTCACCGTCGCGGCCAGGCTCTACCCCGGGCTGGTGCGCTGATGGCGCCCCGTCCCCGCGGCAAATCCCGACCGGCCGCGCGGCGGCCGACGGGCGCGGCCGCAAGCCCCGACGCCTGGCTGGCCGCGCTGCCGCCGGCCGCGGCGGCCGAGCTGTCGCGCGTCCGGGACGTCATCCGCGCGCACCTGCCGGCCGGGTACCGTGAGGCGGTGCGGGGGAGCGTCATCGCCTACGAGGTGCCCCTGGAGCGTTACCCGGACACGTACAACGGGCAGCCGCTCTGGTACGCGGCGCTCGGCGCGCCGAAGAGCTATCTCACCCTGCACCTGATGGGCGCCTATGGGAGCCCCGAGCTGCGGTGGCGCCTCGCCGACGGCTTCAGCGCGGCGGGGAAGAAGCTCGACATGGGCAAGGCCTGCGTGCGGTTCCGGAAGGCCGACGACCTGGCGCTCGGCGTGATCGGCGAGATCGTCGCCGCGCTGCCGCTCGAGAAGTGGGTCGCGATCGCGAAGGCCAGCCGCCGGACCTAGGGACGGAAGCCGCCGGGCCGGACGCACCCGGCAGGCCGATGGCGGGTGGCCGGGCGGAAGTGGCCGCTACCGTTCGAAACTCATTGCGATAATATTCGTCGTACTTCACGAGACAGCCCCATGAGCTATTCGCAGCCGCGAGGCTTCGCGGCGGGACTCTTGAGCGCCCTGGCCCTAGCGGCCTCGAGCGTCGGCCTCCGGCCGGCGGCGGCCGTGGCCCAGGCAGCGGCGCCGGCCGCGGCGGACCGGCCCTCGGACGCCGACCGCCAGTTCATGACCGGCATGATCGTCCACCACGCGCAGGCCATCCTGATGGCGGGCTGGGCGCCGTCGCACGGCGCGGGTCCCTCCGTTCTGGAGCTGTGCGAGCGGATCGGCATCTCGCAGCGCGACGAGATCGCGGCGATGACGCGCTGGCTCCGCGAGCGCGGACTCGAGGTGCCGGACGCGGACACGTCGGCCAGCCGTCGCGTCGCGGGGCTGGACCGGGGCATGGCCGGCATGAGCCGGCAGATGCCCGCCATGCCGGGCATGGGCGGGTCGATGATGATGCCGGGGATGCTCGGCGGCGCGCAGCTCGCCCGGCTCGACAGCGCCCGGGGCCCGGCCTTCGACCGGCTGTTCCTGACCTTCATGATCCAGCACCACCAGGGCGCGCTCACGATGGTGGCGCAGCTGATGAACGAGCCCGGCGCCGGCCAGGACGGCCTCGTCTTCCAGTTCGCCACCGACGTGAACGCCGACCAGACGGCGGAGATCGACCGGATGAACCGCATGCTCGCGGCAATGCCACCCGCTCAGAGGAGCCCATGACCTCGCTGCAGACGCAACTCAAGGTGACCACGACGTCGTCGCTGCGCGCCGCGGGCGCGCCCCGGACCGGAGCGTCGCGGCTCCGCCCGTCCCCCCTGGCGCTCGGCCTCGCGCTCTCGCTCGGTGCGACCGGCATCGGCCGCGCGCAGATGGCGGGAGCGCCGCCGAGCCCCGATCCGCGGGTCGGCCTCCGCGCCGGCTGGATGAACGCGGCCACGGCGTTCTGGAACATGAAGCTCGTCTCGACGACGCCGCCCTCGGCGCAGTTCATGAACGCGAACGACCCGGGCGACTTCAACTTCATCAACTCGGACCTGGCCTTCACGGGCAAGTACGTCGTCCAGGGCAACTTCTCCGGCGTGCAGATCTGGGACATCTCGCAGCCCGCTCACCCGACGCTGGCGGGCTCGCTGGTGTGCCCGGGCTCCCAGAACGACGTGTCGGTCTACCGCAACCTGCTGTTCATGTCGGTGGAGTCGAACAGCGGGCGGCTCGACTGCGGCACCCAGGGCGTGCACGACTCGGTGAGCGCCGACCGGATGCGGGGCGTGCGCATCTTCGACATCACGGACATCGCGCATCCGCGGGTGGTGGCCAACGTCCAGACCTGCCGCGGCTCGCACACGCACACGCTGGTCACGTCGCCGAGCGACACGGCGGACGTCTACGTCTACGTGTCGGGTTCGGCGCCGGTGCGCTCGCCGAACGAGCTGGCGGGCTGCTCGGGCCTGCGGCCCGACCAGGACCCGAGGAGCGAGCAGTTCAAGATCGAGGTGATCCGCGTGCCGCTGGCGCACCCGGAGCAGGCGGCGGTGGTGACCAAGCCGGCGATCCTCACCGGCCTGTCCCACGCGGAGACGCACCCGGAGGCGCCGGAAGACGTCGCGGCCGCCGCGCGGTTGGCCGACTCGGCCGCCGCGAGGGGCGCCTTCGTCGTGTCGATCTTCGGGCTCAAGCAGGTGGCGCCGCCGCAGTTCATCAACCGGATGCTGGACTCGGTGGTGAGGGCGCGCGGCGGCAACGGCGCGCCGACGGCCGCCGACAGCGCCGGCCTCCGGGACTCGCTGCAGGCGATCGTGGACCGGCTGATCAACGGGCCCACGCCGCCCGGCGGCGTCCGCCCGGGCCCGGTGCAGTGCCACGACATCACCGTCTATCCGGCCATCGGCCTGGCGGGCGGCGCGTGCGCGGGCTACGGGCTGGTGCTCGACATCCGCGACCCGGCCAACCCGCGGCGCGTGGCCGCCGTCGCCGATCCCAACTTCTCCTACTGGCACTCGGCCACGTTCAGCAACGACGGCCGCAAGATCCTGTTCACCGACGAGTGGGGCGGCGGCCTCCAGCCGCGGTGCCGCTCGTTCGACCGGAAAGAATGGGGCGCCGACGCGCTGTTCACGCTGAACGACACGACGCTCACCTTCCAGAGCTACTACAAGATGCCGGCGGCGCAGACCCAGTACGAGAACTGCGTCGCGCACAACGGCTCGCTGGTGCCGGTGCCCGGCCGCGACGTCATGGTGCAGGGCTGGTACCAGGGCGGCATCTCGGTGTTCGACTGGACCGATCCCGCGCATCCGCGGGAGATCGCGTTCTTCGACCGCGGCCCGATGGACTCGACCAAGCTCGAGGGCGCGGGCTCGTGGTCGGCCTACTGGTACAACGGCCACATCGTGAGCAGCGAGATCGCGCGGGGGCTCGACGTCCTCGACCTCACGCCGAGCGCGTGGCTGACGCAGAACGAGATCGACGCCGCGAACCTGGTGCGGGTCGACCAGGAGAACGTGCAGGACCAGCAGCAGATCGTCTGGCCGGCGGCCTTCGTGGTGGCGCGGGCCTACTGCGACCAGCTGGAGCGCGGCAACGGCCTGGCTCCTGCCCGCCTGCGCGCGGTGCGCAGCGCGTTGGGCGCCGCCGAGAAGCAGTCGGGAACGCGGCGGCGCGAGTCGCTGACCCGTCTCGCCACGCAACTTGACGGCGACGCGGGGTCGGCGGCCGATCAGGCCAAGGTCAAGCTGCTCGCGTGGGAAGTGAGGGAGCTGGCGGGCCGCTGACGCTCCGCCGGAATCGCGGCACCGCGGGGGTCCGGAGCTCGCTCCGGGCCCCCGCCTGCGTTCGTCCCGTCCGCGTCAGGCGGTGGAGGGCAGCAGCGTCCTCGCGTCCACGGCCCGGAAGGCCAGGGCCCGGCGGTAGACCTCCCGCAGCTGCCGCCAGGTGCGCCGCACGTCGTAGGTCCGGCGCGCGAAGGCCTGGCCCCACGCGGCCGCCGCGGCGCGCCGGCACGGGTCGGCGAGCAACGCCACCACGTCCTCCGCCACGCGGTCGGGGGCCGGCGGCTGGTCGCGGGCGAAGTCGCCGAAGTTGGTCCGCATCGCGTGGTCGGCGGTCTCGGCGCACACCACGCCCACGTGGCACGCCTCGCCGGTCGCCACCACCGCGCGGCCCATGGCCAGCGCCTCGATGGCGCTGCGGCCGGCCGCCACCACGACGTCGGCGGCGGCGTCGAACGGCACCACGTCGCGCTGGTGCCCCACGTGCCGCACCGCCTCGGCGCCGACCCGCCGGTTGATCGCGCGCACCAGCGCGGGGAACTCGTCCGGCATCTTCATCCCGCCCACCACGAGCAGCAGGGTTCCCGGCACCCGTTCGTGGATCAGCGGGAGCGCCTCCGCCACCACGCTGAGGGCGACCTTGGTCCGGTGCCCGGAGAGCCGGCCGACCAGCACCACGATGGGGACCTCGGCCGGCAGGCCGAGGCGGCGGCGGGCCTCCGCCCGCCCCGGCGCCCGGGCGAGCCGCTCCACGTCCACCCCGTTGCGCACCAGGTGCATCCGTTCCTCGGGCAGCCCCAGCACCTGCAGCGCGTGCGCCCGCACGTTGCGGGACACCGAGACCATCTCCTCGCCGTAGACGCTGAACAGCCGGGCGGAGAGGTGCGGGGACTGGAGGATGTGGAGGGAGGAGACCAGGGGAATGCGGGACAGGCGCGTCGCGAAGAAGGCGACCCAGCTCGCCGCACGCGAATGCGCGTGCACGAGATCGATGCCGCGGGACCGGATCAGCCGGCGGAGGGCGAAGACGTTGCGGACCCGCTGGGGATAGTCACGCCGGCCGATGTCCATCGGCAGGTAGTCCGCGTCGACGGCCGTGTTGAGCGTGTCGGACACGATGGTGACCCGGTGGCCCTCGCGCGCCTGCTCGGCGATCAGCGTCGCCGCGTAGGTCTCCGCGCCGGTCACCTCGTGCTGGGACAGCACGTGGAGGATGTGCACCGCTCCGGACCTCCCGGGCGAGGCACCGCTCATCGCTGAGCGGGCCCTGGAGCCTCGGCCTAGAGGAAACGGTCGCGAACCGACTGCCGGTTAGACCCACCATCGGCGGGGATGTTGTGATGCGGAAACCGCAGCGGCGTGCGGGCCGCCGGTGCGCTCGAGCGGAACGGCCCCGGCCTGGCGGCCGGGAGCCGGTCACGCTCCCCGGACGGTGTCCAGCACGCTCTGGAGGTTGAGCGAGCGAGACTGATCCTGGATCTGCTGCTGCACCTTCGGATAGATGGTCCGGGCTTCCTGCTGGAAGCGCGCGAACAGCTCCCGGAGGTCGGCCGCGCTCAGCGTGCGCCCCTGCGCGTAGTAGCGGTCGGCCACGTGGCCCAGTGCGTAGGTCGCGGCGAAGGTCACCGCGGCACTGGTGGCGACGCGGGCGGCGCCGCCCACGAGCCCGCCCAGCAGCCCGCCGGCGAGGCCGCCCAGGAGTTTCGAGACGACGCCCTCCAGCGCCTGCGCCGCCGCGCCGAGGCCCAGCGTCGCCGCCAGGTCCTTCACCTGCGACGCGTCGACCTTCTGGCCGTGCCGCTGCCCGATCTGGTAGACCAGACGCAGCTGCAGCGGGAGGATCGCGATGTTCGCCAGCTGGTCCGGCAGGATCTCGAGCGCGCCGGTGAGCATCGCCTGGCGGAGGATCAGCTGGTCGAGCGCGTCGTCGCCGCTCCCGGCGACGGACATCGGCGCCGCGGCCAGCACCCCGGCCGTCTGTCGCGTCCGGGCGACCGAGGCCGCGGGCAGCCCGAGCGCCTCCCGCAGCTCGTCCAGGAACCGGTCTTCCGCCGCATTCGTCGCGCCGTCGGCGTGACACACGGCCACCGCGGTCTCGTAGGCGGCGCGCCGGGCCTCGTCGTCGGACAGCAGGCCTGCGAGGTCCGCGAGCCGCGCCTGGCCCGACGCGAGATGCCGGGCGAGCCGGGTGACGTCCGGCGAGCCGATGCGGGAGGCGGCCGAGGCGATCTCCTGCCGCTCCGCGTCGGACGTGGTGCCGTCGGCGGCGGCGGCGAGCATCGCGATGGCGAGGAGAGGTGCGTGGTCGGCCTGGTTCATGGTGGGTTCCTCCCTCAGCGCTTCCTGCGGACGGCCCCTTCCTCTTCCGCGCGCTTGCGCAGCTCGGCCAGGAGCTTGCCCGCCAGCAGCCACGCCGACTGCTCGAGGTAGCCCGAGGGCAGGGAGATCGACAGGCTGCTGCGGCCCTGCAGGTCGCCCGCGGTCACCGTGCCGGTGGCCTTGTCGAACCGATAGCCCCAGTCCACGTCCCCGAAGTGATCGGGGAACTTCTTCTTCACGCTCCGCTCGAACGCGCCGAGCCAGCTCTCCGGCGAGACCGCTTCCTCGATCACCGACGGCCGCGGCAGCCGCACCGCGGGCTGCGGCGGAGGAAACATCTCCAGCTCCCCCTCGCGCGCCGGCGCGGCGTCGTTCTGCTCGGGCTCGATGATCTCCAGGTTCCCGACGTCGAAGGGGCTGGCTTCGTCGCCGGGTGCCCCGCCCACGGGGATGGTCGGGCCGGTGCCGTCGCCCTGCGCGTCGGCCACCCGCTCCGCCTCCGCCCGCGTCCCCTGCTCGAGGTACTTGTTCCACTCCGACAGGACGCTCTGGTCGTACCGCATCTTCTCGAACGCCGCCGACACCGTCCGGGCCGACTGCTGGTCGAACTGCTGCAGCACGACCATCACGCGCGCCGAGTTCGCGTCCCGGAGCCGCTCCTTGATGCGGCCGAAGCCGGGCTCGGCCGCGAGGCCGAGCGCCAGCGCCAGCAGCTCGTCCGGACCGGCGCCCTTGGCGATCACGATCTCGGCCACGCTCTGCGCGGCCAGCCGCTCGGCGAACGCCGCCAGCCGCGGGTCGGCCGTCGGAACGGCCACGCCGTCGAGCGTCAGCTCGCCCCCGTAGAACCGGAACGTCGCCGAGCGGCCGGCGGCGAGATCCACCAGCGCGCGCAGCGCGTCCTTCTGCGGCTCCCCCGGGTCCGGGGAACGCTGCAGGAGGGCCACGGCTCGGGCGAGTCCGGCCACGTAGCGGGTCAGCTCTGGGGCGGTCACGGAGGCTAACCAAAAAAACTACCTGAGGCCGGTTGCGGAAGCACCTCCGCCGGGACTCCGGGCCGGCGCTTGACAGGCCGCCCCCCCCCCCGGTAGGTTTTGCTGAAATTTCAGCATTTGCGAGGCCGCAACCATGAGCAGCGCCAGACCCCCGTTGAGCCGCCGCGAGCGCGAGGTGATGGACGTGCTGTACCGCACGGGGGAGGGCACCGTCGCGGAGGTGATGGAGCAGCTGGCCGATCCGCCGACCTACTCGGCCGTGCGCTCGACGCTGCGCATCCTCGAGGAGAAGGGGCACGTGAGCCACCGCGAGGACGGGCCCCGGTTCGTCTACGTGCCGGCGGTGGGCCGGGAGACGGCGCAGCGCGCCGCCCTGAACCACGTGGTGGACACCTTCTTCGACGGCTCGGCCGATCACGCGCTGGTGACCCTGCTGCGCCGCTCGGACCTCGAGCTTTCGGAACGGCAGATACAGCGGCTCGCCCGGGAGATCCGCCGGGCCCGCGAGGAGGGCCGATGAGCGCCGCGGGGCTGCTGCAGATGCTGTCCAACCAGGGCGTCGCCTGGGCGCTGGGGAGCCTGCTCAAGGGGACGGCGCTCCTGGTGGCGCTGTTCCTCGTCGCGGCCGTCGTGCGCCGCTCCTCGGCCGGCCTGCGGCACCTGGTCTGGGGCGGCGGGATCGTCGCGGTGGTCGCGCTGCCGCTCGTCTCGCTGGTGCTGCCGTGGCGGCTCTCGGTCGTGCGGGTGCCGGTGGCGGCCGTGCCGGCGGCGGCGGGCGCCCGGGACGTCGCATCGCCGGCCTCCTCGCCGGCTGTTCCGACCGGGCCGCGGGCGTCGGCCGCGGGCAGCGCGCCGGGCGCCGCTCTCGGCGCGCCGGCGGGCGCGCCCGGGCGCGCCCACCTGCGGCCGTGGCCGGCGCGCATCTCGGCCGCCTGGTGGCTCGCGATCGTGTGGGCCGCCGGCGTGCTGGTGGTGCTGGCGCGGCTGCTGCGCGGGACCGTGCTGGTGCGGCGGGTCCGGCGCGGTGCGGTGGCGCTCACGTCGCCCGACTGGCGCCAGCCGCTCATGGAAGCCGCGGACCGGCTGGGGCTGCCGCGCGAGCCGCGGCTGCTGGCGAGCGACGCGGTGCTGATGCCCATCGTGTGCGGCGTGCTCGACCCGGCGATCGTGCTCCCGGCGAACGCGAGCGAATGGACCGAGCAGCGGCGCCGGGCCGTGCTGTGCCACGAGCTGGCGCACGTGCGGCGCTCCGATCTCGCCCTCACGATCCTCAGCCGCCTGGGCTGCGCCGGGTACTGGTTCCACCCGCTGTTCTGGGTGGCCGCCCGGAGGCTGCGCCTCGAGAGCGAGCGCGCCTGCGACGACCTGGTGCTCGAGGTGGGCACGCGGCCGTCGGAGTACGCCGATCACCTGCTCCAGATCGCGTGCCTGGCGGGCTCGATGCGCTCGCCGGCGGTCGCATTGCCAATGGCGGAGCGCCGCGAGTTCGAGGGCCGGATGCTCGCCATCCTGGAGCTCGGCGCGCGGCGGACCCCCCCGTCGCGGCGGATCGCCGCGGCGCTGGCCGCGCTCGCGCTCGCCGTCGTACTGCCGCTCGCGGCGATGGGACTCGCCCAGGCGCCGCCGGCCGGCGCACCCGAGCCCCGGCCGGCTGCGCAGGGCGAGCCGCGGCCGGCGCCGCAGGCGTCGACACGGGTGGAACCCGCACGGACGGACACCGCGGTCGCACAGCGGACGTCGGTCGCCACGAGGGTGACGACGACGACGTCGGCGCCGGCGAAGGCGGACTGGTCGAAAGCGCTGTCCACCATCGCCTCGCGGGCCGTCACGGAGGCGCTGCACGGCCAGCCGGCGGGCGACAGCATCGATCCGCGCACCCTCGCCGCGCTGCTCGGCGCGCTCGAGGATTCCGTCGCCGCCGTACGGCAAGACGCGGCGTACGCGCTCGGCCAGCTGGAGGCGCACGGCGCGGTGAGCGCGCTGTCGGGTCACCTGCGTCGCGACGCGGCGCCGTCGGTGCGGGTGATGGCGGCGTGGGCCCTCGGCCAGATCGAGAGTCATGACGCCACCGCGTCGCTGGTGGCCGCGGCTCGCGGCGACGCGGCGGAGGACGTGCGGGCGATGGCGGTCTGGGCGCTGGGCCAGGTGGAGGATTCGGCCGCGGTGTCGGGCCTCGCGGCGGTGCTGGCCGACGCCAGCGACGAGGTGCGTGGCCGCGCCGCCTGGGCACTGGGCACCATCGGCGCCGCTCCGGCGCCGCCGGCGCTGATCGCCGCGCTGCGCGACCCCTCGGCCGCCGTGCGACTCCGCGCGGCGTGGGCCCTCGGCCAGATCGAGGACCCGCGGGCGGCCCCCGCCCTCGCCGCGGCGCTCGGCGACGCCGATGCCCAGGCCCGCCGGGCGATGGTGTGGGCCCTCGGACGGATGGACGCGCCGGAGGCACGTCAGGCGCTTGTCGAGGTGTTGAAGAACCCCGACCCCGAGGTGCGCGCGCAAGCCGCCCGTGCGCTCGGCGGCAGCGGCGGCAGCCCCTGGCCGTGGCCCTGGCCGATGCCGCTCAACCGCTAGCGCGCCGCCCCCCAGACCCTATCTCCCGCCGCCCGGGTGAGCCTTGGCTCCCCGGGCGGTGTCGTCGACGGGGTCGCCCGGCCCGCGTGCCCGCCGTGACGCGCGCCGGGGACCGGACGGCCGTCGCACCCCGGCCGTGCCGCTTGACACACGGCGCGCTATGCTGAATATTCAGCATAGTGCTGAAATGTCAGCATGGCGACGGGGCACACCATGACGTGGAGGCTGATCGTGAACGGGACGGTGATCGCGGCGGTGGCCGGCGCACTGGCGCTCGGCTCCGGGATGCGCGGCGGGGTCGCGGCGCGGGCCGGGGCGTCGCGCGCGGCTTCGGACGACTCGGCGCTGGCGGTGGCCGTGCTGGCGTCCGCGCGTGGCGCCGCGCCGGTGATGTGCCGGCTGGCGGAGCGCACGCTCGAGGGGAGCTGGGGCGGCTGGGGCCGGGGCACGCCCGACGACGTGTCGGACGTCTCGGGCGCGGGGCGCTGGGCGACGGCGCGGCACCCGGCCAACATCGCGGTGCCGGTGCTGGCGCGCGGCATGGAGGACGACGACGACTGCGTGCGCGGCGTCGCCGCGCGCCTCATCGCCCGCGCGACCGCGGCCGAGGTCGACGCGGCCGTCGTGCCGCTGCTGCGCTCCTCGGCGGCCGGCACGCGGGTCGCGGCCTCGGTGGCGCTCGGCCTCGCCGAGTCGGAGGCGGCGACGGCCGCCCTGGTCGCCCGCCTCGGCGACGAGGTGGCCCGGGTGCGGCTGGCGTCCGCGTGGGCCCTGGGGCGTGTGGGCTCACTCGTCGCGGCGCCGCCGCTGCGCGGCGTCCTGCGGGACCCCGACGCCGGCGTGCGGGCGGCCGCGGCGCGATCCCTCGGCGAGCTGGAGGACACGGCCGCGGTGGACGCGCTCGCGCGCGCGCTCAGAAGCGACGCCAGCGAGGACGTGCGCGTCGCGGCGGCGGAGGCGCTGGGGCGGATGGAGGCGAAGCGCGGGGTGCCGGCGCTGGCGGCGGCGCTCGCCGACCAGAGCGTGCAGGTGCGCCGCACGGCGGCGTGGGCGCTCGGTCAGATCGAGGACAAGGGCTCGGTCGCCGCGCTGGCGCGCGCGCTGGCCGATGGGGACGAGGACGTTCGCGAGACGGCCGTGTGGGCGCTCGGCCAGATCGAGGACGCGGCCGCCGTGCCGCCGCTCGTGGAGCGGCTCGGCCACGACGACCGGCCCGCGGTGCGGCGGAAGGCCGCGTGGGCGCTGGGCCAGATCGAGGACAAGTCGTCGGCCGGTGCGCTCGGCGCCGCGCTCAGGTGCGACGGCGACGCGGAGGTGCGGCGCACGGCGGCGTGGTCCCTGGGGCAGATCGAGGACGCCGGCAGCGTGACGGACCTCGCCGGGGCGCTGAGCGACAGCTCGGAGCAGGTGCGCACCGTCGCCGCCTGGGCCCTCGGCCAGGTCGGTCCCCGTCGCGCACCCGACGCGCTGGTGCGGGCGCTGGCCCACGACACGGCCGAGGTGCGGGAGAAGGCGGCGTGGGCGCTGGGTCAGATCGGCGACGCCGCCGCGGTCCCGGCCCTGAAGACGGCGCTGGCGGACCCGGAGTCGAAGGTGCGGCGTACCGCCTTGTGGGCGCTGGGCCAGCTCGACAGCGACGCCGCGCGCGCGGCGATCGTCGACGCGCTGCGGGACGGGGATCCGGAGGTGCGCGCGCGGGCGGCGCGCGCCCTGGGCGGCGGCCACGCGGAGCCCCGGCCCGAGCCGATGCCGATGCCGGAGCCGCGGCCGTTCCCGGGCCCCGACGAATGAGCCGCCGGCGCGGCGCGGCCCCGCGCCAGGCTCGCGCGCCGTCCGGCCTGGTTCAGCTCAGCGCGCCGAGCAGCGTCTCGATGTCGCGCATGTCGTTGAAGATCGAGGGTGCGATCCTGATCCGGTCGCTGTAGAGGCTCACCGCCACCCTGGCGGCCTTGAGCCGCTCGCCGAAGCGCCGCTCCGCGCCCGTCCTGGTGAACGCGACGAGCGCGGACAGCGTTTCGGGCGGCGTGATGGCCGTGAAGCCCAGGCGCGGCATCTCCTCGTGGAGCCGGCGCAGCAGCGGCTGCCGGTACGCCTGGATGTTCTCGACGCCGAGGCGGCGGAGGTAAGGCAGGGACACCGCCAGCGCGTTCACCGCGCCCTGCCCGTACGTCCCGACCTCGAAGTGTCCGGCCGCGTCGCCGTGCAGCGTCCACGTGACCGGCGTCTCGGCGGGCGGATCGGACGCGAGGTAGTGCATCTCCGTGTCGGCCTGCGCGTACCCCACCTGGGTGCGGCGGATCACGGTGTCGAGCAGCTCCTGCCTGACGTAGAGGAAGCCCAGGCCGAAGTCGCCCATCAGCCACTTGAAGGTGGAGCAGGCGCAGAAGTCCACGCCGCTGGCCTTGACGTCGATCGGCGTGTTCCCCGCCGCCTGCACGATGTCGGCGTACACGTGGGCCCCGTGCGCGTGCGCGAGGTCGCACACCGCCTTGAGGTCGTGCTGGAACCCGTTGTACCACGAGACGAGCGACACCGCGACGAGCCGGGTGCGCCGGTCCACGGCGCTGGCCAGGTCGTCCATCGCGATGCGCCACTCGCGCGGCCTCACGATCCGCAGGTCCAGCCCCCGCTTCGCCAGCTCCCCGTACAGCACCAGCGATCCGTCGAAGTGCAGGGCGTCCGTCACCACGTTCCCGTCGCCGCCCGGGATTCCGAGGCCGTTCACGACGAGGTTCTCGCCCACGCTGGTGCTGGGCACCAGGGAGATCTCCTCGGGCCGCGCGTTGACGAGCTGCGCGAACTCGCCCTTCACCTCGGCGGCGATCGAATCGCCGGTCCTCAGGCGCGGCTCCCTGAAGGTGCGGGTGTCGAGGTAGTGCCGCACGGCTTCCGCGGCCGCGATCGGGACCGGGTGGATGAACGCGCTGTTGAGGTACGTCTGGCCGGCGGGGATGGCGAAGTCGTCGCGAACGGGCAGGGTGCCGGCACGTGCGTCGCTCACGCGGACCTCGCGCTGAGGAAGGTGGAGGGATCGCAGCGCGGACGCGGCGGCGAGTCCGCCCGCGCCCGCGAGAAGCTCGCGTCGGCTGATGTCCATCGGTCCCCGTCTCCCGGGCGAGCCGCGCGCCGCGACCGCCGCGGAGCGCCGCCCGCCAGCAAGAGACGTCTGGTGGAATCATTTGTCAAAGCGCACCTTGAGCGCGGGGCGCGGATCCCCGGGGGCGGCAGCGCGGCCGGGGAGCGTGCCTCGATCCTCTGCCCGGAGTCCGTCCTCGTGCGTCGCATCCCGCTCGTCCTCCTTGGCTCCCTCGTTCTGACCGCGGCGCCGGCCGCCGCGCAGGACTTCTTCGTTCCGCCGACCGGGTTCGCCGTCGAGAACCCGGTGCTGCGCCGCATCTGGGCCCTCGGGATCGACAGCTCCGGGGCGCCGGCCCTGGCGCAGGTGCTGCTCGATTCGCTCGGGCCGAGGCTCACCGCCTCGCCCGGGATGGAGGCCGCGCAGGCCTGGCTGCTCCGGACGTACGCCGGGTGGCAGGTCGCCGCGCGGCGCGAGCAGACGGGCACGTGGCGCGCCTGGCGGCGCGGCATCACCCACCTCGACCTCGTGGCGCCGCGGGTGCGCTCGCTCGAGGCCCAGATGCTGGCGTGGAGCGCCGGCACGCCGGGCGGCCGCGCCGTGCGCGGGCCCGTGGTCGCGCTCCCCGACGTGGCCGACAGCGCCGCGTTCGCGGCCTGGCTGCCCGCGGCCCGCGGCAGCTTCGTGCTGGTCTCGTTTCCGCAGCCCACCTGCCGGCCCGACGCCAGCTGGGAGCGCTGGGCCGCGCCGGCGACCGTGGACTCGCTGAAGGCGCGGCGCGCGGCCGCGCTGCGGGCCTGGAACGCGCGGATCGCGCGCACCGGCTACGCGTTCGCCTACGGCCGCCACTCGCTGCTGCGCCGCCTCGCGCAGGCGGGCGTCGCGGGACTGCTGACCAGCGAATGGTCCCGGGGATGGGGCACGGACCGGATCTTCGGCTCCGAGGCGGGCGACGCGCCGGTCGTGGACGTCTCGTGCGAGGACTACGGGCTGCTCGCACGGCTCGCGGAGCACCGCCAGGGGCCGGTCGTGGAGCTCGCGGCGCAGGCGGAGGCCGGCGGCGAGGTCCCCGTCTACAACGTGGTCGCCGAGCTGAGGGGCGCGGAGCTGCCGAACGAATACGTCGTCCTCTCCGCGCATTTCGATTCCTGGGACGGCGGCTCGGGCGCCCTCGACAACGGCACCGGCACCATCGTGATGCTGGAGGCGATGCGGGTCCTCTCGCTCGCCTACCCGCATCCGCGGCGCACCATCCTCGCGGGCCACTGGACCGGCGAGGAGCAGGGCCTCGAGGGCTCGAGCGCCTTCGTCGCGGACCACCGCGAGATCGCGGACAGCCTGCAGGCGGCGTTCAACCAGGACGACGGCACCGGCCGCGTCATCTCCATGAGCGCGTCCGGCTTCACGCAGGCGGCGGCGAACCTGGCGCGCTACCTGGTCGCCGTCCCGGGCGAGCTGACCGGCGAGATCAAGTTCACCTTCCCGGGCCCGTCCGGGCCGCCGGACGACTACGCGTCGTTCGTGGGGTGCGGCCTGCCGGCCTTCGACCTCGCCTCGGCGGACTGGGACTACCTCGCGTACACCTGGCACACCAGCCGCGACACGTACGACAAGATCTCGTTCGACGATCTCGAGCACAACGCGACGCTGGTGGCGATGCTCGCCTATCTGGCCTCGGAGGACCCGCAGTTCATGCCCCGGGAGCGGCGGACGGTCTATCCGCCGGCGGCCGAGGGCGCGCCCCAGCGCTGGCTGCGGCCCGACTGCCCGCGGCCGGACCGCCGCACGCCGGCGCCGCAGTGACCGCGCCGGCCGCCCGGCCGGGCGGGCGGTTCCGCCGGGCGGCCGCGCGCGGTTAGACTTCCGCCCGTCCCCTTCACGGCAGGCGCGTGGCGTCACCGCGCAGCAAGCGGCTCGACTGGCACTCGGCGTGGCAGGAGGCGCGCCGCATCGTGTGGCGCCACCGCGGCTACCTCGCGGTGGGGCTGGTCGTGATGCTGGTCAACCGCCTCGCCGGCCTGGTGCTGCCGACGACGTCGAAGTTCCTGATCGACGACGTCATCGGGAAGCACCGCCCGCAGCTCCTGGTGCCGCTGGCGCTCGCCGCCGCCGGCGCCGCGCTGCTGCAGGCGGCCACCTCGTTCACCCTCTCGCAGCTGCTCGGCGTCACCGCCCAGCGCGCCATCACCGAGATGCGCCGCGAGGTGGAGGCGCACGTGACCCGCCTCCCGGTCCGGTTCTTCGACGCGACCAAGAGCGGCGTCCTGATCTCCCGCATCATGACCGACGCGGAGGGCATCCGGAACCTGGTCGGCACCGGCCTGGTCCAGCTGGTGGGCGGCACGGTGACCGCCACCCTCGCCCTGGGCGTGCTGTTCTACCTCAACTGGCGCCTCACCGCGATCACCATCCTCATCCTCGCGGTGTTCGGCGGGATGATGGCGCTCGCCTTCAGCCGCCTCCGCCCCATCTTCCGCGACCGCGGCCAGATCAACGCCGAGGTCACCGGCCGGCTCGGCGAATCGCTGGGCGGCATCCGGGTGGTGAAGTCGTACGTGGCCGAGCGCAGCGAGCAGCTGGTGTTCACCCGCGGCGTGCACCGGCTGTTCCGCAACATCGCCCGGACGATCACGGCCACCTCCGGGCTCGGCGCGGCGACCATCGTCATCACGGGCGGCATCGGCGTCCTGATGATCCTGGTCGGCGGGCGCTCGATCCTCGAGGGCCGGATGTCGCTCGGCGAGTTCGTGATGTACGTGTTCTTCATCGGCCTGGTGGCGGCGCCGCTGGTGCAGATCGCCTCCATCGGCACCCAGGTGAGCGAAGCGTTCGCCGGGCTCGACCGCATCCGCGACCTGCGCCGCGCCGTGACGGAGGACGAGGGCGACCTCCAGCGGCTCCCGCTCGGCGACGGCCTCGCCGGCGAGATCGCGTTCGAGGACGTCGAGTTCGCGTACGAGCCCGGCGTCCCGGTCCTGCGGGGCGTGTCGTTCCGCGCGCCCGCCGGCTCGACCACCGCGCTGGTCGGCTCGAGCGGCTCCGGGAAGAGCACGCTCATCGGCCTGGTGATGGCGTTCGCGCGGCCGGCGGCGGGGCGGGTGCTGGTGGACGGGCGCGACCTCGCCTCGCTGCGCCTCCACGACTACCGCGCCCACCTCGGCGTGGTGCTGCAGGACAACTTCCTCTTCGACGGCACGATCGCCGAGAACATCGGTTTCTCCAAGCCGCACGCGACGCGCGAGGAGATCCTGCGGGTGGCGCGGATCGCGCACTGCGACGAGTTCGTCGACAAGTTCAAGGACGGCTACGACACGGTGGTGGGCGAGCGGGGCGTCAAGCTCTCGGGCGGCCAGCGCCAGCGGGTGGCCATCGCGCGCGCCATCCTCGCCGACCCGCGGATCCTGATCCTCGACGAGGCCACCTCGAGCCTGGACAGCGAGAGCGAGGCGATGATCCAGGACGGTCTGCGGCGGCTGCGGCAGGGGCGGACGACGTTCGTCATCGCGCACCGCCTGTCGACCATCCGCAGCGCCGACCAGATCCTGGTCCTGGAGGCCGGCCGGATCGTGGAGCGGGGAACCCACGCGGCGCTGCTCGCGGCCGGCGGCCGCTACCGGCAGCTCCACGACAAGCAGTACGCGCTGGAGACCGACCGGTTCGTGAATCCGGGAGAGGACTTCACGCCGGAGCCGGAGAAGCCGGAGGCCGTGGTGCAGCCGGCTCCGCGGGGGGCGCTGTAGCAGGGTGACGGGGTGTGGGGCTCACCCCAGCTTCGTCGTCTCCAGCAGCTTCCGGAACCGCGGATGCCCGCGGATCGCATCGTAGATCGGGTGGACCTTCAGCCACACCACGTCGGCGGCGCGCCGCTCGGCGGCTTCCTCGAGCCGGTCGAGCGCCGCGGCGTGGTCGCCGAGGGCGAGGTGCACCTGCGCCAGCAGCGCAGGCGACACGTAGCCCTCCCGCGCCCGCCGCTCGAGATCGGCCAGCAGCGCCTCGGCCTCGGGCCGCTGGTAGGCGAGGGCGTGGGCGGTCGCCTGGGCGGCCATCGTCTCGGCGCTGCCGCCCTGCAGGCTCACCGCGCGCCGCAGCGGGTCGATCGCCTCGTCGTACCGGCCCATCGCGATGTAGGCGTGGCCGAGGAAGTAGTAGGCCGCGCCGAACTCCGCGTTGAGCTTCAGGGTCTTCTCCAGCTCCGCCGCCGCGGCGGCGAGGTCGCGCGCGTAGAAGTGGCGCAGCCCGACGCTGATGTGCACCGCCAGCGACAGCGGATCGAGCGCGAGGGCACGGTCCAGCTCCGCCTTCGCCTCCGGGAACCGGCCCTGCGGCACCAGGCAGTTCATCGCGTACCACTGGTGGGCCGTCGCGTACTGCGGGTTGTGGGCGATGGCGCGCCGGAACAGCGCGTCGGCGGCCGCCCAGTCCCACTCGTACAGCGCCCGCACGCACGCCAGCGAGGTGTGCGCCTCGGCGAGGGTGGGGTCGAGCTCCAGCGCGCGCTCGGCCGCCGCCTTCGCCTTGGGCATCACCTCGTCGGGCCGCCGGTGGCTGTACACGCCGAGGATGACGTACGAGTCGGCGATGGCGGCCTGCGCGGGCGCGTGTCCCGGATCGATCGCCAGCGCGCGGTCGAACTCCTCTACGCTCTGTTCCAGCGCGCCGGTGCTGCGCTGGTTCCAGAGGTGGCGGCCGCGGAGGTAGTGCTCGTACGCCCGGGGGTCGCCCTTGCGCGCCGGCTCCTGGGCGTAGGCCTTGGGGGCGCCGAGCAGCTTGGCCTCGAGCACGTTGGCGATCGCGCTGGCGATCTCGTCCTGGATGGCGAACACGTCGTCCACCGTCCGGTCGTACCGCTCCGCCCACAGCCGGTAGCCGTCGGCCACGTTCACCAGCTCGGCCGTGACGCGGACCCGGTTGTCCGAGCGCCGCACGCTGCCCTCCAGCACCGCGCCGACGCCCAGCTCGAGCCCGATCGCGCGCGCGTCCTCCTGGCGTCCCTTGAACGCGAAGGCGGAGGCGCGCGCCACGACCCGCAGGCCGTCGAGCTTCGAGAGCGCGTTGGTGAGCTCCTCGGCGATCCCGTCGCTGAAGATCTCGGCGTTCGGATCGGCGCCCGGGTTCGCGAACGGAAGGACGGCGATCGACGGCGCCGGCCCGGCCACGCCGCCGGTGCGCCGCTTCCGTCCGGTGGACACGCGCGCCGGCGGCTCGAGCGCGGCGGCCATCTCGGCGGCTGTGGCGTAGCGGTCGTCGGCCTTCGAGGCGAGCGCGCGCAGCAGCGCCGTCTCGATCGCCGCGGGCACCTCCGGCCGGGCCGCCCGCAGCGGCGGGACGGGGTCCACCAGCTTCTGCGCGGTGATCTCCATCGTCGTCTCGCCGGCGAACGGCGGCGCCCCGACGAGCATCTCGTACACCACGCACCCGGCCGAATACAGGTCGCTCCGCAGGTCCACCGGGTCGCCCATCGCCTGCTCGGGGCTCATGTAGAGCGGCGTCCCGACCACCAGGCCGTCCTCGCTCGGCGTGCCGGCGCGGGCCGAGCGCACGGCCAGCGCGATGCCGAAATCGGTCACCAGGGCGGCGTCCTCGTACAGCATGATGTTCTCGGGCTTGATGTCCCGGTGCACCAGCCCGCGACGGTGCGCGTAGTCGAGCGCGCCGACCACCTGGCGCGCGATCCGCAGCGCCTCCGGCACCGGCAGCCGCGGCTCCCTCAGCAGGCGCTGGCGCAGCGAGGGCCCCTCGACGTACGGCATCACGTAGTAGACCAGGCCGTCCGCCTCGCCCGAGTCGTACAGCGGCAGGATGTGCGGATGGGTGAGGGCCGCGGCGATCTCGATCTCGAGCAGGAACCGGTCCGCCTCCATCGACTCGGACAGGTCGCTGCGCAGGGTCTTGAGCGCGATGTAGCGGTGGTGCTTGAGGTCCTCGGCCAGGAACACCGTGGCCATGCCGCCGCTGCCGAGCTCGCGCTCGACCCGGTAGCGGCCGGCCAGGGCCGCGGCGAGACGGACCTCCACGTCGGTCACGGAGCAGGCAAGATGCCCCAAGGAACCCGGCGTCGCTAGACTTGATGCCGGGGTCGCGGCGGTGCGCGGCGGCCGGCGGGCGAGCCGGACGCCCGCGGTGCCGGCCGGCCCCGGACCTCCTCCGAAAGGGACGACCCGATGAACCGCGGCGGATTCGTGCGAGCGGCGGCGACGGCGGTGTTGGTGCTGGCAGGCGGGTGCGTGGCGTCGGGCGGAAGATCCGCGGCGCCGGCGCCGACGCCCGGGGACGCGCGGCGGGGCGTGCTCGCGCTCCTCGCCCACGGCGCCGCCGCGTGGACGCGCGGCGACCTCGACGCGTTCGTCTCCGACTACGCGCCCGAGGCCAGCTTCGTCACGCCGCGCGGCGTGCTGCACGGCCGGGCCGAGATCCGCGCCCACTACGCGCCGCGGTTCGCGCCGGGCGCCCCGCGCGACTCCCTCTACTTCCAGGACCTGGAGGTGGACCTGCTCGCGCCCGACGCCCTGAACGCCGTCGCCTACTACGTGCTGCAGCGCGGCGACTCGGTGGTGGCGCGCGGCCCGACGTCGCTGGTGATGCGGCTCGTCGGCGGCCGCTGGTACATGACGCACGACCACTCGAGCTGAGGCCGGCGTGACCACGGAGCTGCGCGGCGAGCGCGCGGAGGGCGCGCCCGGCGACACGGCCGGGGCGGAGCGGGCGCGCAGCCTGCTCCGCCTGGCGCTGCGCGGCACCAGGCAGGACTACACCGAGGGCCCGATCGCCCGCGCCCTGGTGCTGCTCGCCGTGCCGATGGTGCTCGAGACCCTGCTCGAGTCGCTGTTCGCCGTGGTGGACATCTTCTTCGTCGCCCACCTCGGCGCCGACGCCATCGCGACGGTCGGGCTCACCGAGTCGATGATGTCGCTCATCTACGCGGTCGCCATCGGGCTCGGGATCGGCGCCGCGGCGGTCGTCGCGCGCCGCATCGGCGAGCACGACGCGTCGCGCGCCTCGCACGCGGGCGGCCAGGCCATCCTGCTCGGCGTGCTGGTCTCGCTGCCCATCTCCCTGATCGGGCTGGCGTTCGCGCCCGACCTGCTCGCGGTGCTGGGCGCGTCGGCCGGCGTGCGCGGCGTCGGATCCGGCTACACCCGCGTGCTGCTCGGCGGCAACGCGGCGGTGCTGCTGCTGTTCCTCATCAACGCCGTGTTCCGCGGCGCGGGCGACGCGGCGATCGCGATGCGCTCGCTGTGGCTCGCCAGCGGCTGCAACATGGTCCTCGGCCCGCTGCTCATCTTCGGCGTCGGTCCCTTCCCCCGGCTCGGCGTCACCGGCGCCGCCGTGGGAACCACCATCGGCCGCAGCATCGGCGTGCTGTACCAGGTCCGGCAGCTGGCGCGCCGGCGGGGCCGGATCGCGCTCCGCGCCGGCGACTTCTTCCCCGACGTGCGCCAGCTCGCGTCGCTGGTCCGGCTCTCCGGCTCCGGGATCCTCCAGATCCTCATCGGCACCGCCAGCTGGCTGGCGCTGATCCGCGTCCTGGCGGGCTTCGGCAGCCAGGTGCTCGCGGGGTACACGATCGGCATCCGGGTGATCGTGTTCGCGCTGCTCCCCTCCTGGGGCCTCAGCAACGCGGCGGCCACGATGGTGGGCCAGAATCTCGGCGCGAAGAAGCCGGACCGCGCCGAGCGAGCGGTGTGGATGGCGGCCTGGTACAACATGTGGGTGCTGGGCGGCATCGGCGTGCTGTTCGTGCTGCTGGCGGGGCCGATCATCGCGATCTTCACCCGCGACGCCGCCATCGCGCCCTGGGGCGTCGGGTGCCTGAGGATCGTGAGCGCGGGCTTCGTCCTCTACGCGTACGGGATGGTCGTGTCCAACGCCTTCAACGGGGCGGGCGACACCTGGACGCCAACGGTGCTGAACCTCGTCTGCTTCTGGCTGCTCGAGGTGCCCCTGGCGTGGGCGCTGTCGCGCCTGCCGGCCTTCGGGCCCCACGGCGTGTTCGCCGCGATCGCGATCGCGTTCTCGACCCTCGCGCTCGCCAGCGCGCTGCTGTTCCGTCGCGGGCGCTGGAAGACGCGCGCGGTGTAGGGCCGGGCGGGGCGCGCCGGCCCCGGCGCCTACACGAACAGCGACACGTCGGCGCCGGCGGCGAAGTCGAGGAACGCGGTCGCGCCCGCGATGTCCACGCCGGGCAGCAGGTCGGACTCCTTCACCCCCATCACGCCCATCGTCGTCGAGCAGGCGAACAGCTTGGTCCCGCTCTCGCGCGCCATCTCGAGGAACTGCGCGACGTCGGGGAGCCTCGCCCGCTTCATCCACCCTTTCATCATGGTGGTGGCCGCGGCCGTCATGCCGGGCAGCGCGCCGAGGAGGTTGGGCACCGGGACCGGCATCGCCGGGTTGCCGACCGGCGCGACCTTGAGCTTGCGGTGCCGCCTCCTGTGGACGATGTCGAGCCCGTAGAAGGTGAAGAAGATCCCCACCTCCCAGCCGAGGCTCGCGGCGGTCGCCGCGAGGATCAGGGGCGGATAGGCGCCGTCGAGCGTGCCCTTCGACGCCACCAGCGCGAGCCGGCGCGGGCGGGTGCGCTCGCGCGGCTCCTCCCTTCCGGCGGCCGGCGCCGGAGCCCGGGCCGCGGCGGTCATGCGGCCTCCTTGCGCAGGTAGAACACCTGCCGGTCGCCCTGGTCCTGCGCGGCGAGGAGCGCGAGTCCGCGCTGCCGCGCGAAGGCCGGGAAGTCGGCCAGGGAGCCGGGGTCGGTGCACTCGACGCGCAGCACCTGCCCGGCCCCGAGCCGCGCGATGGCCTGCGACGTCCTGTAGACCGGCAGCGGGCACAGCAGGCCCTTGCAGTCCAGCTCGGCGTCCCACGTGAAGTCGATCACGGCAAGGCTCCTTCCTGCTCGACCAGCGAGGCATAGAACGACGCGTACTTGAGCCCGGAATCGGGCGAGATCCCCACGACCACTCCGGCCGCGCCGGACTCGAGGCCGGCGATGGCGTGCGCGATCGCGCCGGTCGAGGGCCCCACGATCAGTCCCTCCTCGCGGAACAGCCGGAGCGCCATCGCGTAGGCCGGCCCGTCGTCCACGCGGACCACGTCGTCGATCACCGAGCGGTCGAGGATCCCGGGCGCCTTCGCCTCCTGGAGGTTCTTGAGCCCCGGCAGCCGGTGGCCCGGCTGCGGCTCGACGGCGACGACCCGGATGCCGCGGTCGCGCTCCTTGAGGAACCGTCCCACGCCCGTGATGGTGCCGCAGGTGCCGTAGCCCGCGACGAATGTCCGCACCCGGCCCTCGGTCTGCTCCCAGATCTCGGGGCCGGTCGTCTCGTAGTGCGCGCGCACGTTGTCGGGATTGGCGTACTGGTTCGGCATGGCGTATCGGCCGCGGTGAGCGGGACTGTCGGCGACGGCGCGGGCCAGGGCGATCGCACCGTCGCGCGGATTGTCCACCGGGCACAGGTCGTCCGGCGTCGCCATCACCGTCGCGCCCAGCATCCGGAGCAGCACCAGCTTCTCCTGCGGCACGCCGGACGGAATGGTGACGGTGAGCGGAATGCCGTCGAGGGCGGCGAGCGCCGCGAGCGCGATGCCGGTGTTGCCCGAGCTGGCCTCGACCAGCTCCCGCCCGTCCAGCTCGCCCCGCTGGCGCATCCCCTCGAGGAGGTAGCGCGCCGTCCGGTCCTTGATCGAGCCGAACGGATTCATCCACTCGAGCTTGAGGTACGCGTCCACGCCGGCGGCCACCCGGTTCAGGCGCACGAGTGGCGTCGGGTTGCGCGGGCTCGCGATCAGCTCCCGCACGTCGGCATAACGGCGCCGGCGGGCGTCCGTTCCGAGCCGGTCGGCATCTCGGCTGCCGCGCGCGGCCTCGGGTCCGGCGGCGATGGCTGCGACTCCCATGCGTTCTCCTTCCTCCGGTGATCGGTGGCCCGGCCCGGGCCACGAAAAGCAAAACGACCCGCGTGGTTTCTCCGCGCGGGTCGAGAGCAACAGGCTGATGTCCGTGATCGCCAAGCGACGCTCAGGCAGTCATGCCGAAGGCTCCCCGGCCCACGCGTGGGCAGCGGCAGGTACACAGGCAGGCCTCGAGGCAGCTCGGCGAACGACGCATCCGGTCTCCACCAGGGTGATCGAGCTTCACCGGTATAATACGATGATTGCTGTCGGAATTCCAGGGGCAGCTCTGCGCCGCGCTCGGGCTCCCGGTGCGCGACCGGTGTGGCACCGCTTGCAGCACGACATCGTAAGGACGAGTGGACGCTGACAGGAGGCGTCAGTGTACGCGCCCACGCTCATCGAGTCGAAGCGTCCGCTGGCCTCGCGAGGTGCGGTCGAAGGCGGGATGCTCTCCTTCGTCCTCCATTCGACGCTCATCGCGGCGGCCGTCTACGGCACCATGGTGGCCACGAAAGCCGCGGTCGAGAGCAGGGTCGTCGTCGACCTGGTGCTTCCACGCCAGGAGACGGCGCCACCGCCGCCGCGGACACCGGTGTTCGGCCGGCCGCCGCTGGCCTTCAACCGGGTCGAGATCCCCGCGGTGACGCTCACCGAGATCCCGCCGCCGTCGAGCGCGCCGTTCGACCCGACGAGCTTCGCCGGGGTCGGCGTGGAGGCGGCCACCGCCTGGGGCAGGAGCGCCGACCCGGGCGCGCGCACCGCGCCCGCGCCGGACTCCATCTACGCGACCGAGCTGGTGGAGGAGCGGCCGGTGCGGATCGGCGGCCGGGCGCCCGTGTACCCGGTGCTGCTCCGGAACGCCCGGATCGCGGGGGAGGTGGACGTCGGCTTCGTGGTGGACACGACGGGCCGTGTCGAGCCGGGATCGCCGCGCGTTCTCCGCAGCACCAACCGCTATTTCGACCAGCCCGCGCTCGATGCGGCCGCGACGTGGATCTTCCGGCCGGCGCAGGTGGGCGGCCATGCGGTGCGCGCCCGGGTCCACGGGACGGTGAACTTCACGATGTGAGCGGGCGCCGGCCCCGGGCTCGACGCGGCGGCCGGCGCCGGCATCGTGCCGCGGGCCGGCGTGGGGTACCTTGAGGACGCCACTCCACGCCGAGGCCGCATGAGCGTCCTGCCGCTTCTCGCCGCGCTGCTCCTCGCCGGTCAAATCCATCGCGAGTCTCTCTCGCCCGCGCGCGCGGTGATCCCGGGCGGGGCGCGAGATCCTGCGGGCGGCGCCGCGGACGCGCGTGTGAGTCCCGCCCGCGCGGTCGCGCTCCGGGTCGAGCACCTCGTGACGCCGCTCGGCATCGACGCCGCACGGCCCCGCTTCTCCTGGCAGGTGGCGGACGCGCGCCCGGGGGCGCGGCAGACCGCCTACCGGCTGCTCGTGGCCACGGCGCCGGGGCTGCTCGCGGCCGGCAAGTCCGACGTCTGGGACAGCGGCGTCGTCTCGGCCGACTCGTCGGTGGACGTGGCCTACGGCGGGCCGCCGCTCGCGTGGAGGCACCGGTACTACTGGACGGTGTGCCTGCGGGATCGCGACGGCCGTGCCGCCCCGTGCGCTCCGGCGTCGTGGTGGGAAACGGGGTTGATGGGCGAGTCGTGGCGCGCCTCCTGGATCGCCGCATCGAGCGCGCCGCTCGACACGGTGGCGACCATCGGCGCGGACCAGCCGGCGCCGGATGCCGGGACGGTGCCCATGCTGCGGCGCGTCTTCGCGGCGCACGGGACGCCGGTGCGCGCGCGGATCTACGCGACCGCGCTCGGCAGCTACCGCCTCACCGTGAACGGCTCGCCCGTGGGCCCGGGCGTGCTGCTCCCCGACTGGACCGACTACCGGTATCGCCTGACCTACCAGACCTGGGACGTGACGCGGTTGGTGCGGCGCGGCGAGAACGTGCTCGGCGCGTCGCTCGGCGCCGGCTGGTTCGCGAGCCGGATGGGATACTCCTCGAGGCGCTACGCGTACGGGCCGCCGCCGGTGCGGCTGCTGGCCGAGCTGGTCCTGACCTACGCCGACGGCCGGGAAGAGGTGATCCCGTCGGATACGGCGTGGCGGACCGCGCCGAGCGGCGTCCTGGTGTCGGAGATCTACGACGGCGAAGCGTACGACGCGCGGCTCGAGCAGCCGGGCTGGGACCGGCCGGGATTCCAGGACGGCCGGTGGCAAGCCGTGGTGATCGCCGCGGCGCCGGCGGCCGCGCTGCAGCCGCAGGCGATGCCGCCCATCGAGCCGCTGGCGCAGGTTCGGGCGCGGCGGCGCTGGTCGCCGGCTCCCGGCACGTGGGTCTTCGACCTCGGCCAGAACGTCGCCGGCTGGGCGCGGCTGGTGGTGCGCGGGCCGCGCGGCACCGTGGTTCGCATGCGGTTCGCCGAGATCCTGGGTCCGGACGGCCGGAACATCACCCAGATCAACCTGCGGAGCGCGAAGGCGACCGACACGTACGTGCTGCGCGGCGGGGGCCTGGAGCGGTTCGAGCCGCACTTCACCTACCACGGGTTCCGCTACGTCGAGCTGACCGGGTACCCGGGCGTGCCGGGGCCGGAGGCCGTGACCGGGATCGTGGCGCGCTCCGCGCTGACCGAGACCGGCCGGCTCGTAACCTCGGATCCAGCCCTCAACCGGCTGTGGCAGAACATCCTCTGGACGCAGCGCGCGAACCTCTACAGCGTGCCGACCGACTGCCCGCAGCGCGACGAGCGGATGGGATGGATGGGCGACGCCCAGGTGTTCTGGCGCACCGCCAGCTACGACATGGACATGACGGCGTTCGGCGAGAAGTGGCTCGCCGACGTGCGCGACGGCCAGACGGCCTCCGGCTGCTTCCCCAACTACGCCCCGGACTTCATCCGCGACCGCTCCTGCGGTGCCCCCGGCTGGGCCGACGCCGGCGTGATCATCCCCTGGACGCTGTGGCGGCATTACGGCGACGTGCACGTGATCGCCGGCCACTGGGCGGCGATGGAGCGCTACCTCGCCTTCATCCGCGACTCGAATCCGGACTTCCTGTGGCGGCACGGCAAGCAGGTCCAGTTCGGCGACTGGCTGCCGGCGGGGAGCACGAAGTCGTGGGGCGAGACGAACACCGATCTCATCGCCACCGCCTACTGGGCGTACGACCTGTCGCTGATGGCGGAGATGGCCCGCGCCGTCGGGCGCGATTCCTCGGGGGCGGCCTACGGGCGTCTGTTCGACCGCGTGCGGGCGGCGTTCGACAGCGCGTACGTGCAGGCCGACGGGCGGGTCGGCGCGGCGTTCGTGAACCCGGACAGCGTGCGCACCACCTACACGCAGACCGCCTACGTGCTCGCGCTGCGGTTCGGCCTGGTCCCCGATTCCCTGCGCGCCGCCGCCGCGGCGCACCTCGTCGACGACATCGCCGCGCGAGGCTGGCACCTCACGACCGGGTTCCTCGGGAGCGCCTACGTGCTCCCGGTCCTCTCGGACGCCGGCTATGACAGCGTCGCCTTCCGGCTGCTGGCGCAGCGCTCCTTCCCGTCCTGGCTGTACGAGGTGGACCACGGCGCCACCACGGTGTGGGAGCGGTGGAACGGCGACCACGGCGATCCCGGGATGAACTCCTACAGCCACTACGCGTTCGGCGCCGTGGGCGAGTGGCTGTACCGGTACCTGGCGGGCATCGACGAGGATCGGGACGCCGTCGCGTTCGGAGCGATCGCGATCCGTCCCCGCTGGACGCCGGGCCTCGACTCCGTGAGCGCGACCTACCGGTCGGTGCGGGGGGTGATCGCCAGCGCGTGGCGGCGCCGGCGCGACGGCTCGGTCGTGGTGGCGGTCACGATCCCCGCGAACACGACCGCGCACGTGGAGCTGCCGGCCGCGCCTTCGTCGGTGACGGCGGCGCCTCGCACGCAGCTCGAGGGAGTGCGGAACGGTCGCGCGGTCTACGCCATCGAGGCGGGGACGTACCGGTTCGTCGTCGGGCCCTAGCCCGGCGGCCGCATCACGGCGAGATCGTCAGCCTGCGCCGACCCGCCGCATCAGCGCCGCGGCCATCCGGTCGGCAGCCCCGGCGTCCCAGCCGAAGTAGAGCATCGGCTCGACCAGCTCGAGCTCGGTCACGATGAGCGTGCCGTCCGTGGCGAGGCCGTCCACGCGGGCGTAGAGCGGGTCGCCGGGCGCGACGGCGAGCGCGCGTGCCGCCTGCCGGACGAGGTCGGCGCTCGCCGCGGCCGCTTCCGCCGTCCCGCCGTGCTCCTCCTGGACGCGGAAGTCACCGGGCCGCGGCCGCTTGCGCACCGCGTGCGAGAACGCGCCGCCCAGGAAGACGAGCGACAGCTCGCCGTCGGTCTCGATGGCCGGGAGGAACGGCTGCACCATCAGGTCGCGCTCGCGCACCAGCCGGGCGAACTGCGCCTCGGCGTCGGTCGCGCGCGCCCGATCGAAGCGCCAGGTCTCGAACGCCGTCGCCGACACGTTCGGCTTGACGACCACGGCCTCCGCGCCGATCTCGTCCGCCACCTGACCCAGCGTCGCCGTCGAGCCCACGGGCACCCACACGGTGGGCGTCACCGAAACGCCGGCCGCCGCCAGCTCACGCAGGTACGACTTGGTCACGTTCCAGCGCAGGGTGGGCAGCGGGTTGAGCACGCGCGCCCCTTCGCGCTCCAGCCGGTCGAGCCAGCGCAGGAAATCGGGCAGGCGGTGGTGATAGTCCCAGCACGACCGCACCACCACGGCGTCGAAACCGCCCCAGCGGCGCGCCGGGTCGTCCCACCGCACCGGGGCCGGCGCGGCTCCGAGCCGCTCGAGCGCGGGCAGCAGCAGGCGGTCGTCGGGACTGAGGCCGGGGTACTCGGCGCAGGTCGCCAGCGCCAGGGACGCGGACATGGGCCGAATGCTAACCTGACCAAACCCGACGCGCGTCCTCGCCATTCCGGGACGCCGGGTCGCGCACGGCACGCCGTGTGCGCAGGCCTCCACGTAGATTGGCGCCGGATCGGCGCACCCGACTCACCGAGTCATCGACGCGAGGGAGACATGAAAGGCAACGAGAAGCTGCTCACGGTCCTGAACCAGCTCCTGGCCGACGAGCTGACGGCGATCAGCCAGTACATGGTGCATTCGGAGATGTGCGAGAGCTGGGGCTACGGGAGGCTCCACAAGGCGATCGAGGGCCAGGCGATGGACGAGATGCACCACGCCGAGTGGCTCATCCAGCGCATCATCTTCCTCGAGGGCGCTCCGGTCGTCTCCAAGCTCAACCCGATGAAGATCGGCGCCACGGTGCCGGACATGATCGGCAACGACGAGCAGGACGAGCTGGGCGCGGTGAAGGCGTACAACGACGGGATCCGCCTGGCCCGCGATACCGGCGACCAGGGCACGGTCGAGCTGCTGACCAAGATCCTGGTGATGGAGGAGGGGCACGTGGACTGGGCCGAGGAGCAGCGCGACCAGATCGGCCAGATGGGGCTGCAGAACTACCTGGCCAACCAGACGGAGGGCGCCGCCTGACCGGGCGCCGCCGGCTGCCCGCATGAAAGCGGAACGGGCGGCGCCTGCGCCGCCCGTTTCGTCGTCAGGGATCGGCCGCCGCTACTGGCAGGTAGGGGAGCCCTCGACGGACACACCCGCCGGCGGCGTCGCCGTGCCGACGAAGATCCCGCAGGTCTTGCTGGTGGTGGTGCTCGACGACGTGGCGCTCCAGCCGGAGCCGCTCGCCGCGGTGACCGTGATCGTGTTCCCCGGCGAGGCGATGTAGTTCAGGCTGCTCGTCTGGGTGGTGTAGGTGACGTAGTCCGAGAAGTAGGCCTCTTCGACCGAGACCAGGATCTTCAGGTCGGACACCATGCTCGTCACGTACGCCTTCTGCTTGATGCTCGAGTACTTCGGGATCGCGATGGTGACGATGATGCCGATGATGACCACCACGATCAGAAGCTCGATGAGGGTGAAGCCCTTGGTGCCCTTCACGGTCGCTGCCTCCGGGTACCTGAGCTCAGAGCAACGGACGGGGGCGGGCCGATCCTGCCGGCCCGCCCCCGCACCGGCTCAGCCTACTGGCACTGCGGGGCGCCTTCGTTCTGCCCCGTGATCGGCGGCGTCGCGCTGCCCACGAAAATCCCGCAGGTCTTCGTGGTCGCGTTGTTCTTCGACGTGGCGCTCCAGCCCGTCCCCGTCGCGCCGAGAACCGTGATCGTGTTCCCGGAGGAAACGTTGTAGTTGAGGTTGCCGAGCACCGAGGCGTAGGTCACGTTGTCGGCGAAGTACGCCTCCTGGGCCGTCACCAGGTTGCGCAGGTCCGCCTTCATGCCCGCGATGTACGCCTTCTCCTTCGTGTTCGCGAACTTCGGAAT
>Ga0187778_10000326_pt1 | contig 34321 bp, 33 predicted proteins | sample 1015_Q2_SP5_20_M_FD_132418 | JGI IMG/M metagenome (GOLD analysis project Ga0187778, IMG submission 132418) | Tropical peat soil microbial communities from peatlands in Department of Meta, Colombia - 1015_Q2_SP5_20_MG | ecosystem: Environmental > Terrestrial > Soil > Wetlands > Peat | place... | reverse complement strand
GGGATTGAAGGACTTGAGCACCGGTAGAACGTTTTGCCTCACGCGGTTTCGAGTGTACAGTGGCTTAGCATTCGACGAATCTGATATATAGTCCAGACCTCTGGATTGCACATACATGAAAACCTCTTCCCTCGTTATGTCAATCAATGGCCGGATTACATTATCACGTTTAGGCGGGATGGCTGCCAGACCAGAAACTCCCGCACCCCGCAGCAATCTTAAGAGGAACGTCTCGGCCTGGTCTGTAGCAGTGTGGCCCGTTGCGATCACGGAAGCTCCTATAGTCCGCGCAATCCTGTCAAAGAAGTTATAGCGTACCTGACGGGCTCCCGTTTGGGCCGATAACCTTCTCTGGAGGCAAAAGGTGGGCACATCAAATTGTTCAATGGTTGCTGAAATTCCGAATTGTTTCACTAAGTCCGAGACAAAACGCGCCTCGGAAGCTGACTCCTCGCCTCTGAACATGTGGTCGAGGTGAGCAACGTGCAAGTGAATTTTGAATGTTTGCATCAGTTCTCTAAGTACAGCAAGGAGACAGACTGAGTCAGGTCCTCCAGAGACGGCGACCAGCACGAGGTCGTCAGGACTTAACATGTGATGTTTCTTAATAGTCTCTTTAACCTTTGTAACTAGCATGATTTTGAAAGATCCGTTATCTGCGAAAGCAGACGACTGTTCAGTTAAACTGGAGACTACAGATGAGAGACCTGGAAGGGGGGAAAATGGTGGCGGTGCAGGGACTCGAACCCCGGACACAGGGATTATGATTCCCCTGCTCTACCAGCTGAGCTACACCGCCCCGAAAAAATTTAGAGGTTAAAGATACTGTATTGCGGCCTCTTTGTCAAGAAAAAGTAAAAAGGTGAGGAATAACAGACCCTCAAAAGCGAATCTCAAATACCATCAAAGACACAAGTTCAAATATACAAAACCATCAGACTGCGCTGTTGGCGGATTGGGATTTATTCATGCTTTGGGCATTGAAATTTGGCTCTCATTCTTTGAACCTCGTCTCTTCTTTCTGGATCCGCTCAATTTCTTCTTTTTTCGTCTTGCAACTGATGCAGTACCGTGCCAGGGGGTTGACCTGCAGCCGCTTGATGTCAATCTCCTCCCCGCACTCTTCGCACAGGCCATACGTGCTGTTCTGGAGCTTGCGGAATGCATCGGCGATGTCCTTGTACTGTTCGTACTTCATTTCCAGGAGCGAGTAATCGATGCCCTGGTCCATGTCCTGAGAGGACAGGTCGGCACTGTCCATGGCCGAGTCTATCTTCTGACCCGTCTCGGGAACCAGCCTGCGCCCCATCCTCACTTCAAGGCCTTCTACCACTTCGTTACGTTTTTTGAGCAGCAGTTTTTTCAGGAGCTCATGGCGTTTCCGCATGGCTGCGGGTATCCGTGCCGGCTGGGTTACCTTGCCGTTTAAAGATGGCATCGATGAAACGATCTTCTGTTTGGCTTTCTTTGAGGCCTTCTTCTGTTTCGTCTTTTTCACGGCTTTTTTTTTCGCCTTATGTTTCGCTGTGGTGCCGGATTTCCGTACGGCCTTTTTCGTCAGCCTTTTTGCATTGGCCTTGGCTGCTTTCTTCTTTACGCCTTTTTTTACCGCCATATTCTCAATACCTCCTGACTGACCGCATGTGAAACTAAGGAACACATTATAGTTATCTATTAAAGCAAATTCAAGACATTTTGTCAGGAAAATGCCAATTCCAAGGTCGATCAGAAAAAGAGAGCGTTTTCTAAGAAAACAATAATAACGTATGGATATGATTCGTTTTTTTTGCTATGATAACATTATACCGTTGTGCAAAGAGATGACCATGCGCCTATTTTCCCTGTGTTTTCTGCTTATTCTATCATTCCCCGGTAAAGCGATGCCTGATGAACCGCCCGCTCCTGCTGTCCCGGAATACGACCTGTCAGTAACGTTCGACATCCCCGCATCTCGAATCACCGGTCTTGCGACCATGTACGTACAGGGCGACCGCGAAATCGTGTTTACTCATGGGTCACTCGTTGTCTTAGAGGTAACCCTCAATAACCGGAAGATCGATCTAGAAGCCCATGATGACATACTGAGGATAAAACCAGCGGAGAGCGGCTCCCTCGCAATCAGATATGAAGGCGTGTTCAAAGGCAACGGGATGAGCAGGGAGAGAAATGACAGTGCGGAGCAGAGCGTGATCAATGCCAAGGGGATATCCCTCAGCGGCATCTGGTACCCGCAGCCGAAGACGCTTTGCCGTTACCGACTTGCCGTGACCCTTCCGCAAGGATATGATGCGTTGTCCGAAGCCGATTCGACTGAGAAACACGAAAAGGGCGACAGCAGGGAATTTCTGTTCCATTTCGATCACCCGATCGAGGGCGTCGACCTCGTCGCGTCAAATCGGTTTGAAGTGGTACATGACCGGATGAGCGACATCGATCTGTATGCTTACTTCTTTCCCGAAGACCGGGAACTGGCCGGGAACTATCTCTTGCAAGCGAAAAAATATATAGAAGCGTACGAGAAGCTCCTCACGAAGTACCCCTATAAAAGATTTTCTATTGCAGAGAATTTCTTGTCTTCGGGGTATTCAAGGCCGACATTCACGCTTCTCGGACAAGACTCGATTCAACCCTCCTTACTGTCAGGGACGTCGTTCGGCCATGAGATTCTGCGCCAATGGCTCGGCAACTCCGTGTTCATCGATCTTGACAAGGGCAACTGGGCCGAAGGGCTAATCGCCTATCTTGCGGACTGCCTCTATGAGAAGCAGAACGGCAGAGCATGGGAATGCCGCAAGAAGCAGCTCGTGAATTATGATACCTATGTGAACCCCGAAAATGAGATATCCCTCCGTGAATTCACGAAAGTGACAGGCCGCGTATCCCAGGTTGTCGGGTACAGTAAGGGCGCCATGGTTTTCCATATGCTCAAGGACTTGGTGGGGGACGAGCAGTTCTTCAGCGCCCTCAGGGGATTCATCAGCCGGAACCAGTATCAACGGGCATCATGGGACGATATCAAGTCGGCTTTCGTCAAGCAGTCAGGAAAAGACCTGACTCCCTTTTTCACGCAGTGGGTAGACGGGAGAGGGCTCCCGGATATCAGCCTGGCGAACGCGTCCGTAAAACGCTCAGGAGATGCTTTTGAGATTAGCTTCGACATTCTGCAGAATGGCAAGAACTACGTGCTGGATCTGCCGATCGTGGTCACCTCCATCCAAGGCAACACGAAAAAGGAGAAGCTCTCGCTCGACGCGGAAAAGAGGACCTTCAAAATATCCACTGACTTTGAACCGCTCGATATGTTAGTCGACGGAGATTATGATGTCGCACGAAAGCTCACAGAGCCGGAAACACCGCCAATCATTGCCAAGCTCCTAAGCGATGAACCTATAATCGTGTTGCCCGTCTCGAACCAAGAGGCATATAAAACCATCATCACCGCCCTGCAAGAAAGGGGCGCACAGGGGAAAAAGGCCGCCGGTCTTAAGGACTCGGAGATCAAAGTTTCATCCCTTGTAATCCTTGGCGACGATAACCCGCTCGTGAGCAGGCTCTTCGGCAAGGCCGAGAGCGGGACAGCAGGATTCAGCATAGCTGCCAGGAAGAACCCCTGGAATGAACAAAAAGTGGTAGGAATCGTCAATGTGCGCTCCGCCGAGGAAGCGGAGGCCGCCTTACCCAAGCTTGCCCATGACGGCAACTACAGCGTGCTTGCCTACGACGAAGGCAGGAACGTGTCGAAGAAAATCGAGGAGTCACAAAGGGGGATAGAGATCGAACTGAGGCAGCCGGCGACGGCCATAGACCTCTCGACGATCAGAACTCTCTCTAACGTGATCGAGGATGCTGCGGGCAAGAAAATCGTGTACGTAGGCGAATTCCATGACCGATTCAGCCATCATACTGTTGAGCTCGAAGTCATTAAAGACCTGTACAAGAAGGACCCGAAACTTGCGGTAGGCATGGAGATGTTCCAGCGGCCATTTCAAAAGACACTCGACAACTACATCAAGGGCGCCATCGATGAACGGGAATTCCTGAAGGCCACGGAGTACTTCAAACGCTGGGGTTTTGATTACAATCTGTACAAACCGATACTCGATTTCGCACGCGGCGAGAAGATCCCAGTGGTCGCCCTGAACCTCAGGAGCGAAATCATCGAAAAGGTCTCGAAAGGAGGCATCGACTCCCTTTCGGAAGACGAAAGAAAAGAGATCCCGTTGCAGATGGACTTTTCCGACGACGAGTACCGCGATAGGATCAAAGAAGTCTTCGAGCAGCACAAAAGTTCAGGAGAGAGGGACTTTGCTTTCTTCTACCAGTCCCAAGTGCTTTGGGATGAGACCATGGCCATGTCCATCGATGAATACCTGCGGAAGAACCCGGACCGGCGCATGATCGTAATCGCGGGCGGCGGGCACGTCTCTTACGGCTCAGGAATCCCCAAGCGGGCGTTCCGGAGGAACGGATTCCCATATGCGATCATCCTGAATGACGGTGAACTCGACAAGGACATCGCCCATTACCTCGTTTTTCCGCAGCCCCTCGACGGTGTCACCTCTCCAAAGCTGATGGCGACGTTCAGGGAGGAGGATGGGAAAGTCATCTTTATGGACTTTGCCAAGGACAGCCCTGCGAAAAATGCAGGGCTCAAGAAGGGTGATGTGCTGGTGACCCTCGACGGCGCTGCCGTACATGATGTGCCAGACATAAAACTGGCTTTGTTCTTCAGGCATAAGGGTGATATCGTGAAGGTAGGCGTGATCAGGAAGCGGTTCCTGCTGGGTGAAAAGGACATGGAATTCGAGGTGCAACTATGATTAAGTTCTTGACTTGTATAACATGACCCCTTTTAGGGAGGAACCGAGAAAGGGCGGATAAGAGGAAAAACGTAGCTGGAGGCTTTGGCCAGTATTCGACGATATGATTTGCATCATAGATATGTTATACTTAAAAAGGTAGTATAAGGCCATGTTCAAAGAAGGATGTCCCGGAAGCATAGAGATACGCCAGCCCAAACCTGAGGATATCAGGTGCCAGAAGTGTGGCGAGAAAATCGAGATCTGGAGCGATGAGCCCGAGACCCAGTGCAAGAAATGCGGCCATCTAAACGCCCGCCCCATCGGCACGTCCTGCATCGAGTGGTGCGCTTACGCAAAAGAGTGCGTGGGTGCGGAGAAGCTCGAAAAGCTCCTGAAGGCAGCCAAGAGCTAACGCGTTTACCTCCTCCCTGTGTTTTCGCATGGTTCTTTCTCTCTGGACTTCAAGCGAAGAAGCCCTCTTTTTCACCTCTCTTAAGCCTATCCTGCAGGGCTTCAATAGCCCCATATCTCAAGAATCAACAGATCTCATGAAGTAGATCGGGAATCGGTCTTGCAAACTTTTTCGTGTTGCGGGAGAAGACCGATTGTGATATCCTTGTGCCCGAATTCAGAAGGTCCGGAATCATGGAGCAGACCCCCAAAAAAGCCTGAACAGAGGAGTGGATCAGTCCTTAGATCGCCATGGTGCTCTTCCCCAAGAAAATAGATTTTTTCGAAATGTTCGACCGCGCCCTCGAGAACCTCTCACGGGCAGCAAACGTGCTCGTCGATACCTTTAATAACTTCGAGAGTTTCGAGAAAAAAGCAAGGGCCATCTACGAATTCGAGCAGGAAGGCGACATGCTCACCCACGATATCATGAAGGACCTTAATAAAACCTTCCTCACCCCCATCGATCGCGAAGACATCCATGCCCTCGCATCGAGGATCGACGACGTCCTTGATATGATCTGGGCCGCGGTGGACAGGATGGTGGTGTACAAGATCGACAAGCCAACGCCGGAGGTCATCTCCATCGCAGAAGACCTCCAGATGACGACCGATATCCTGAAGAAAGCGCTTCGTGATCTCCGGTCCAAAGAATACTCGCACGTCCAAGAACACTGCATTGAGATCAATCGGCTCGAGAACAGAATCGACCGGAAATACCGCGACGCGCTCGGCAAGCTCGTGAACGACGAGACCGACCCCGTGCACATCATCAAATGGAAGGACATCTATCAGCTCTTCGAAGACGCCTCAGACCGTGCGGAAGACATCGCCAACATCCTAGAAGGAATCGTCCTGAAGCATGCCTAATATCCTGATTATCATCATTCTTGCGGTACTATTCGATGTTGCCAACGGCTGGCATGACTGCGCCAACGCCATCGCCACTGTAGTCTCGACAAAGGTCCTATCACCCATGATGGCCGTCGTCCTTGCCGCAACTATGAATATTGCCGGCGCTTTTCTCACAACAGCCGTCGCAAAAACCATTGGCACCGGGATTGTTGACCCCAAAGCGGTGACAGACCTGGTCCTTATTGCCGCGCTGCTTTCTGCCATTCTCTGGAACCTCATCACCATCCTAATGGGTTTGCCCGTCAGCTCATCCCACGCGCTCGTAGGCGGCATCGCAGGAGCGTCCATGGCGCACGGCGGCATAGGGATACTGAACATGTCGGGGATTCTGAAAATTCTCATGTCTCTTCTTATCTCGCCCATATTCGGCATCATCATTGGCTATGTGTTCATGAAGCTGGTCCTCTCTCTTTTCGGGCACCTGGCTCCCGGCATCGTCAGCAAATACTTCGCACGGCTCCAGATTCTCTCATCGTCGTTCATGGCCTTCGGCCACGGCTCCAATGACGCCCAGAAAGCCATGGGAATCATCACCATGGCACTTGTGAGCGGCGGCGTCATCCATACCCTTGAAGTGCCGAAGTGGGTCATCCTCATCTGTGCCCTAGCCATGGGATCTGGAACGCTGTTCGGCGGCTGGAAAATCATCAAGACCCTTGGCGTCAAGATGCTCAAGCTCGAGCCCATCCATGGGTTTGCAGCTGAAACCTCCTCAACAGCTATCATCGTCGCGGCAAGCCACTTCGGCCTGCCGGTGAGCACCACCCACGTCGTGTCCACGGCCATCCTCGGCGTGGGCGCAACAAAGAGGCTCTCGGCCGTTCGCTGGGGCATTGCAGGAAAAATCGTCATGGCCTGGGTATTTACGCTCCCCTTCTGTGTCGGGCTTGCATGGGCAGTTGTGAAGGTCATGAAGTTTTATCACATCGGGTAAACTGGATCGAGCTCTGCCCATTCTTTCTCAGAAACCCGACTTGAGTTTTTCATTCTCATCATACTTTCAGTGACCTGTTCATTTGCCGCGGACAGGACGTTATCATCGTTGTTCAGATTCTTCTCAATCGCCCCTTTGCGTTCTTGACTCTCTTTTTCGGGGGTGCTAAACTCCCGTAGTAGGGATGCGAAATATCCCATAATGTGGCTGTAAGATCACGCCCGAACAGGTCAGCGTCGGCATATTCTGATAGGAGGCAGTTCCATGTTTGATGTGCTCATCGTCGGGGCCGGGCCAGCGGGCTCGAGTTGCGCACGGGCATGCGCTGCCGCTGGTTTGACAACAGCGCTCATCGACCGTGACACATTTCCCCGCTCAAAGCCCTGTGGCGGTGCCGTTTCTGAGCAGGCGCTGTCCTACCTTGACTTCACGCTGCCATCGGCGATTGCAGAGCAGGAATGTTACGGGGCACGAATCCACTATCACGGCCGTTCCGTTGAGGTGACGAAACAGCACCGGATCGCAGTGCTCGTCAGCCGCGACAAATTCGACTCCTTTCTTTTGGAAAAAGCGATCGAAGCAGGTGCGCAATTCTTTCCGAATGAATCATGTGCTACGGTGACCTCGCATCTGGACTCTGTGGAAGTGAGAACTGACTCGTCCGCGTATCATGCGCGATATGTCATCGGAGCCGACGGCGTCCACAGCGTTGTAGCGCGGGCCGTAAGGCCGCCTTTCACAAGGGAAGAGGTCTCCGTGGCCCTCGTGAGCTGCGCCCCCGGAAATAATGGGAACAGCAGCGAGAACCTCCGCGGCCATCTGGAAATGCATTTTGGAATAGCCCCCATGGGATACGGCTGGGTCTTTCCTCATCGCGGATACCGTTCAGTGGGGATCATGGCTTTGTCTTCGACATCATTCCGTCATCAGGACGCTTTGTCCGCATTCTCCCGCGGCCTCGGCATCCCGCTCAGTGATATTCGTGGTCATCTCATCCCCCGGGGCGGAATAAAAAGAACGATACAGTCGGGGAGGATACTGCTCGTCGGTGATGCCGCGGGCTTTGCAGACCCGTTCCACGGAGAAGGGATATCTTACGCAATCCTGTCGGGGAAGTTGGCGGCAAGGGCCCTAGCCGATATCGTCACTTCTGCGGGAGACGAATCAGCGTCCTTTTCATGGTATCGGCGTGAATGCGAACTGCTCATCGGGAAGAACCTGCGCGTTGCACTCTCCATGGGAAAGCTGTTTGACCGGTATCAGAGACTTTTCATCCGTGTATTTTTCGATAATCCTGCAGCGCTCGAGAAGTTTCTTGATATACCTGCCGGGAAGCTTGGATATGAACAGTTCTGGAAATGGCTCATGATGCGCACGCCGTCATTCCTCCTTTCGAGCTGGATTAGGTCGACGCCACGGAGGGTGAATCAATACTGTGCCGCTTCCGGGGAGGGTCCCCGCCGCGATGACGGATAGAGGGACGATCAAGCGGTTTGTCCAGAAAGCTCTCGGGTACGGATGTCCGGGGAGGTCTTTCAGTCAATAGATTGCCGTCGCCGTGTACCGCTGATCATAGATGCTGTTTTGCTCGGTGCGGTAGAGGCCGGGAATCATCCGCTCATCTATGTGGTTGGAGGCAATCACGCGATTCGAGTGAATTCAACATGTTCAGATTGGCGATGGTGACAGACGGATCTGTGGTATCTTGATTTTTAAGCGTCGATCGTTGCAAAAAGACATTTTGCGGCATAATTCAGCGCATTCACCACTGCAACATCGGTGAGGGCACCCTTGATATTTTTCTTGTATCCACGCCCTGGTATTTCCCCTCCTTCAGCAAACCGATAAAATTCTCGTAAGTCACGTCTTCAGAGAACTCCGTGAAGCAGGAGCCCACATCCTGAGAGGCATGGGCATCAGATCCGCCCGTATAGGGAAGGTTCAACGCCCGCGCGGCCTCGATTGCTCTCACATTGAACGCATGCATGTTGCATCCGTTACACCCTTCGAGGGCCGAGACGCCGGGCATGTTCCGAACGAGATCGCCGAAGCTCGTTCCTGGCCTGAATGGATGCGATGGAATCACTACGCCGCCGTGCTTGCCGACAATCTTGATTACATCGATGACCGGAGCGTGTTTGACCGAAAGCTTGTCGGTATTGACGCCGAAAATCAAACAGTGACCCTCGGCCGCTGAGAACTCGACACCGCGGAATATCCTGATGCTGTGATTGTATTTTTCCTTCAGAATTTCGGCAGGCTCCGATGCGCCGTAGTAATAATGTTCGGTGAAAGCGATGCCGTGAAGCCCTAGTGCGATTGCCCGGATGACCGCTTCCTCTGGGTCTGCATCATTATCGCCGCTAAATTTTGAATGGACATGCAGATCGATCTTATATTTCATAAATAAATACTTTCGCCGATGTTCGCTGGATCTTCATGATCCGAATTGCATTTTTTGACCAATACTAAATTTGACCAATTCTAAACTTGTCTAAGCCTCATCATAGTAAATCAGTGTTCATCTGTTTTGGCAATTCATGTAACTCCATCACGTAATGAGCGCAAAGCCTCCTTTTCCCTCCCTGCTTCGGTGGTAGGCATCGTGCATTAAATCTTCTACCCTCCTAATCCGCCCCCGGTCTTTCCCCGCTTTCGCTCTATCTCGCGGCTTCTAAGCACCGCGCGCTTTATCTTGCCGCTTACGGTCTTCGGCAGCTCGCTTATGAATTCGATTTCGCGTGGATATTTATACGGAGCAGTGCGGGCTTTCACGAATTCCTGGATTTCCTGAGCAAGCTTATCCGAGGGTTTATACTCCGGCGCGAGTACGATGAAGGCCTTCACAATCTCGCCCCGGACTGAGTCCGGGCTCGCCACGACCGCGTTCTCTGCAACAGCGGGGTGTTCCTGGATCACGCTCTCTACCTCAAAGGGGCCGATGCGATAGCCTGAAGCCTTGATGATATCGTCTCCCCTGCCAACGAAAGTAAAGTAGCCCTCATCATCCTTGATTGCTTTGTCTCCCGTATTATACCACCCGTGCTGGAAAACCTTGCTATTTTCTTCCGGATCATCAAGATAGCTTTCAAAGATGCCTACCGGCTTGACTGAATTGATCTTGACGCAAATAAAGCCCACTTCTCCCGGATGCACGGGCTTGAAGTCCTCATCGAGTATTTCGATGGTCAGGTCTGGTACCGGCTTTCCCATGGACCCCGGTTTTACGGTCATGAACGGATAGTTCGCAACGAGCACCGTCGTCTCGGTTTGTCCGTAGCCTTCATGGATCGTCTTGCCCGTAGCATCTTTCCATGCCTTGATCACCTCGGGATTGAGCGGCTCACCGGCTGACGTGAAGTGCTTGAGGCCTGAATAGTCATACTTTGTGAGATCTTCGAGGATCAGCATGCGGTAGACCGTGGGTGGTGCGCAAAATACGGTGACTCCCTTCTTTGTTAGAAGCTCGAGCGTAAGCTTTCCGTTGAAGCGTCCCTTGGCATGGTGTACGAAAAGCCCAGCGCCAATCGTCCACTGGCCGTACAGGCCCCAGGCCGACTTTGCCCAGCCCGTGTCCGAGACAACCCAGATGAGATCCTTGCCGGTGAGATTGTGCCACAACGCCGCAGTCCGCAGATGACCAAGCGGATAAGAGCCGATGTGGTGCACCATCTTTGGATATCTAGTCGTGCCCGATGTGAAATAGATGAGGAACGAGTCATGAGTCGAGGTCCGCTCTACATCAGACCGCTTGAGCATCGGAGATGCGCCATCCATCAACAGCTCGAATGTGTGCCAGCCCGGTGCCTCGCCGTCAACGAGAACTTTTTGCCTCAGGAACGGTGCGTCTATTCTCTGGATTGCTTCATCGACCTTCCTGTGGTTCGCGTTGTTGGTGATCACCACGTTCGCTTGGCCCTTCATAAGCCTGTACTCGATGTCCGCTGCCAGAAGGATAACCGGCGCGGGCATGATCACGGCTCCGAGCTTGTGGCATGCCACGAGGATGAAGTACCATTCCGGGGTCCTGCCTAGCATGATGAACACGCGATCGCCCTTCTTCACGCCGACCCCCTTTAGGACATTCGCTGCACGATTCGAAAGGGCCGAGATGTCCCTGAATGTATATTCTTTGACCTCTTGCCCGTCAGGGTCGGTCCAGACAAGGGCGCGCTTTGTCTCGACCTCGGCGTGACGATCAATCACGTCGAAGCCGAAGTTGAAGTACTCGGGCACCTGGATTTTAAATGACTTACGCGCCGATTCGTGGTCTTTTGCATCGAAGCTAAAATCCATATCGTCTCCTGGATAGGGAAGTGCCAGCACTGCCAAGAATGCGATAGACGCAGCCCATCATATCACTGTTCATCCTGATCGCATAAAAGCGCGTCGGTAACGATGATCAGGAATTTTTCAAATGAATCGGATACTGCATTTTCCCCTGATCGAGGTATCTCTCAGCGGATGGAGAAGGCAAGATGGTCGGAGGATTCTTGTCTCTACGACGGCTGACCGCATAGCAGATCATTTTGCATTATAAAATGTTGATGCAAAAATAGCAAGAAACTCCTTGTACTGCGTATGTTGTTTTTTAAAGCTTGACGCCATGCCGTGCTTCATCTATCATACAATCAAAGTCGGGAAATCCCTAACGTGAGAACTGGAAGACAGTTTGCTGCAGATCCTTATGAAACAGATCTCCTCAGGGAAAACAGACCCGGGCAAAAAGCGGCCAAACAATGAAGATGCCTTCTTGGCGGACGACGGACTCGGACTGTACGCTGTTGCTGATGGTATAGGCGGCCACGAAGGCGGAGAAGTGGCAAGCCGAATGACCCTGGAAGCACTGTCTGAAGCGCTGCACAATGAGTTTGCACGCGGCGGAGGCGGGCCCTCATCCCATAATTCCCAAGATACAAATCAATGCGTCTCGGCGCTCAGGGATGCAGTAATCCTGGCAAATGCAGCAGTACTCCGGGCAGCAGAGCAGAATCCGGTGCTCGCCGGCATGGGGACGACCGTTACCGTTGTTCTCCTGCGGTCCCGGACTGCCGTTCTGGCCCATGTGGGAGACAGCCGCGCCTATCTGTTCCGTGACGGAACACTCAAGCAGCTGACGGAAGATCACTCGTTCGTGGCGGAGCAAGTGCGCGCCGGATTGATCACGCAGGAACAGGCATGGATGAGCCCCTACCGGCATGTGATCACGCGATCCGTCGGCATTCACCCAGACGTCCACGCAGATCTTCGCACGTTCGAGGTCAAGCAGAACGACACGCTCCTCCTCTGCACCGACGGCTTGACGGAGATGGTCAGAGATGACGACATCGCACGAATCCTAGCTAGCGAAACGCCTCCGGCTGCAGCAGAGAGCCTTATACGCCTGGCAAATGATAACGGAGGGGTGGACAATATAACAGCCGTCGTGGTAAGAATAGGATACGTCTGATAGGGACAGGTATTCTGTGTGAAAGGGAGTCTGTCAGCGCCATGCCGAAAAGGATAAAAGACGAATACGAAATCATCGCCGAACTTGGCTCCGGGGGGATGGCAACGGTGTACAAGGCCGTGCAGAGGTCGCTCAACCGTCCTGTGGCCATAAAAGAGCTGAAAAAGGCATACCAAGCCGACAGCAGGGTCGCACAGCGCTTCGAACGTGAAGCCAGGATGGCGGCGTCATTCCAGCACGAAAATATCGTCCACGTCTACGACTATCTGGCACAACCCAACTACGCCATTGTCATGGAGTACGTGGACGGATCCACGCTTGCTTGGATCATCGAGGAGACTGGCGCACTCCCGACCGATGTCGGAGTCATGATTGCACTCCAGGTGGCAAGCGCCCTGGAGTACGCTCATTCGCGCGGGCTCATTCACCGCGACATCAAGCCAGGCAACATTATGGTTAAGCGGAACGGCGAGGTAAAGCTCATGGACTTCGGCATTGCCCGCCTCCGGGAGATGGAATCTCTCACCTTGCCGGGCACCCTCATGGGCACACCATCCTACATGTCTCCGGAACAGATCATGGGCCAGCCGCTCGATGCCCGGTCGGACATCTTCTCGTTCGGTATCGTGCTATATGAGATGTTCACAGGGGTAAAACCATTTCCGGAAGAGGAAGACGACTCGAGCAGCTCAAGAATATTGAAAGGAAAATTCCTGGCGCCGCGCAGCATTTACAGCGATATCCCGCGGAGCCTCCAGCGCATCATCAAAAAGTGCCTTAAAACAAAGCCGCACAGGCGGTATGGGTCCATGCAGGAGCTCGCACGGGCGCTTGGGAAGAGAATCAAAGGTATGGACAAACCGACTTCGCTCAAACGGATTTCGGACTACCTTGTGGACGTCCAAGTCTTCGAGGCTCCGCCCGAAGACGAAAAAGTGGCAATATCCCAGGCACCTGGGATGGGGACATTCACGAAGATACTGTTGGCCGCAACTGGCGTACTCATTGTGCTCTCCGTGTCAATAGGATATTATTACTTGACAAAGGCGATGCAGTTGAGGACTACGCATACGATGCCTGTTCTTTCGCAGCCTCCCGCCGTCCCGTCCGTACCAAAGCCGGCAAGCGAGCCGACACTGACCGCGCAACCGTCTGCTGCGGGTGCGGCACCCGTAAACAAATAGCTTGTTTTCACGCCTTTGCTAAGCGACGAACGGTCTCAGCCGTGTCCGAGACAAGGCAATCGCTGCAGTCAGGGATAGTGCGTAGACAAACACGGGAAATGCAATTTGCCAAAGTCCCGTCGGGATATAATGTCCCAACGGCTCGAGCATATCTACGAAAACATAAGGCCCACCGTATATGCCGAGCGTGTAGCGACCGAATCGAGATATAAGTGTTTCCGTGTCACGCCCTGCCTTTCTCAGGGACAAGAGCACCACACCCGTAGCAAAGAATACTGTTCCGATGAGGTAATCGTTTTTACTCGGGTCTACGCGCCAATACTTCCAGAGCAGGTAGGCTTCCGCCAGATGCGAGGCAAGTCCGAGGCCTATCAACATGCCTGCGAATCTGAAGAATAATTTCACATCGTGCTGAGACAATGCCCATCCGACCGTTACGCACAGCATGCTGAGGAAAATGAAATCCCGCGTATTGAAATGCAGGCTGATTCCAACTGGAGTTGTCGCATAGGATCCTCCAAGCAACCCCAGACAGTACAGTGCGACAGAAAAGGCAAATACGTTTCTTTGCCTCACGTTCAGATGAACCATAAATGCCAACATCCATAAAGCGAGCAAAAGTGAAACCATGAACCACAGATGGACTTTTGTGCCTTCAAACACGAGAGCGGGCGGGTTCTGGATCAAATGACGCGCATTCCAATATATTGGACGCAGGATCCCGTATTTCAGGACTTCGTCCGTAAGCGCTGGCGACAAGAGATAGATGAAATCCCAGAATAAGAAAGCCGGCAGAATTTAAGAGCTATATTTTTTCGCAAGCTCGAATGGACCGTCTCCCTGTGTTAATTTGCAAGCGAAGAAATATCCCGAAATGATGAAGAAAAAAAGAACGGCAAAACGGCTCCCCTGGTTTATGAGGAGGCCGAACAATTTGTATGGTGGTGAGGGGTAGGCGGGTCCCAAGAACGGCTTGGTATGAATACATATGACAGCTAGGATTGCTGCGACACGGATTGAATCAATTCGGTTAATCCTCATAATTACTGCCCAGGTCGAGCGCCGTCGTACGCTCAGTCCGGATGTCGCCTTTTCATTGATACTTAATTGCGATACCCCGTATCTTCGGTACGACAGCATCCGTACTCTGACCTTCACTCACCCATGGGACATACAGACTATTCCGCACCTGCCGCTGACTTGCCTCTTGTGTCGGAATGATTGCGTCAGCGCCAATAGCTTTAGCCTTTTGCCTCATGCTTTCCAAGAGATCGGGGAGCGGCGTATTAGCTGGTCCAGTCGTTTCCAGTATAGCAATCGCTTTACACGGCCTGTCTGGAGCTGCCGATAAAATTTCCACATTGGTGGTCGGTGGATAATTAGCCGATTCATAAAGCATGACAACGCGAGTAGTCGAACACCCGCCAATTATAAGGAGTAGGGTAATTATCGTAAGGGTTCTTATTAACAACATTACCCCCTCACTACCTGGGCCGTGAAGGAAACGCGACATTAATTATCATGAACTTCCCGAAGCGCGACTGGAACCTACAATTGATCAAAGAAATCAGGCGGTTACTAGATCCCGGAAGTGGTACCTATATGAATATGTCCTCCTATCCACTTAAATAGAATGGTGGAATATTCTATCTCTGCATGAAAATCATTCCGTCTCTGACCTGCGTAACGCCGCTTTCACAATACGATCGAGTTCCTTTGGCTCAACAGGCTTACTGACATAATCTGACAGCCCGAGGCTCAGAGACTTCAAATAGGTCTCCACAGAGCCATGTCCAGTGAGTATAATTACTGGAACGGACGGCAGCGCCTGTTTGAGCGCAGTGAAAAATTCATGGCCGTCCATCCCCGGCATACGGTAATCCGTCACCACAAGATCAATTTTCGCCCCGTCCCGGATGGCGGACAGGGCAGACGCTGCATCTGGTTTTGGGATAACATTGTAGCCAAGCGTGGCCAAGGTGTCCTCCAAGTAACTCAATACGTCTCGATCATCATCTACCAGAAGTATTGTCTTCATAAGTATAACCTGTCCACTATCTCCTTCCTGGCGACCCCGGCACGGCAATCACGCCGAATGAACGACTGCATTCCGCTCGGTTGAGATTGGGCTGTATTTTCTTGATGTAATTTATTCATTTAGATATAATGTGTCAAGTGAAAGTGGATAAAGCCCCTTAGTTAGATACTATATCATAAATAATACTTTCCTACAGTATTTCTCTTCCAGTCTTTATAATTTGACTCGATAGCAGAATTATCGAGACTTGGAAACTTAAAATTCCATAACCCGGCATTTTTCTCAGGCGTGAACTAAAACAGGTATCATTGGCGGGCCTTCCGGGGTAGTATTTGGAGAAGGGAAATAGCGTGAAAAGTGAAGAAAAATTTTACACCGACAGCTTTCTTTAAAAGTTCATGGACAGGCAAGAGGTGCCCGTCTCGTCAGCACATGGCGAAAGTGCTGATCCCCCACATCATGAAACAGACAAGGAATGACCGGCATCTGACCATTCGAGTGCTGCCTCAACGATACGGCCCAATTCCTTTGTTTCGACCGGCTTATGGAGATGCTCGAACACGCCAAGGCTGAGAGATTTTAAATAGGTCTCCACGGATCCGTGTGCGGTAAGCATAATTGTCGGCACAGATGGCAAAATCTTTTTGAGAGCATAAAGAAATTCATGGCCATTCATCCCTTGCATATGATAATCCGTCACTACAAGATCAACCCTTACCCCTTTCTGAATGATGGATAGCGCGGATTCTGCATCAGGTTTTTGAATAACCTTGTATCCAAACATGCTCAAAACCTCTCCCATGTCATACAAAAAAGCGAGATTATTATCAACCAACAGTATAGTTTTCATATCCGATTGTCTCCTTAGCAAGAACATTACCGTGATATACCTCTATCTCCTATTGGATCGCCTACTGTGTATCGTCAACTGCAGCCGGGCAATGGAAGAAACGGTATTGTTGCGTCTTGTTGCTAATGAGTTCCAGATCTTAGTGTGATCCCCCCTTTCGAAAAACTTCATTGCGGCTTGACTCTGAGCACGAACGAGAATCTCAGGTCCTTCAACCATTAGCAAACTGCAAACCTTTCTTAAAACACAAGGTTTAATATCTTGGAACTCATCATTTTTTCAGCGCAAATTTTTCTAATTCTTTAGGTAGCGCTTTCGACAATATCATTCTTATGATTTCGCTTTCAGAACGGCGGAAAAAATTCCCCTCACTTTCCGACAATTTCTTTATCATCCCTTTCAAATCTCCATCTTTTTCCTTGTCATAATAAACTGAAATTTTATCTGTTTTTGCCATATTTTTCACCTAATGAAGAAATCAGCCTTCCGCAAGCTGATTTAGAATAAATAAAGTTGGTCCACTACAATTTGATCTATTAGAGTTTACTTTAGATTAGTATACTCTAAATCGGATATTTGTCAAGAAATTAATGAAGTTAAGCAGTTACCTGATAGATGGAAGTGCTGGAGTACAGGACAATCTATGAAATGGCTGAGTCTCTCTTGCGACCGAGGTCTGGCAAAAAGGCGGTCAATACACCGATCAAGGGGAGATACGAGCACACATGGTAAACGAATTCGATGCCGTTCTGGTCGGCTATTTTGCCCAAAACAGCGGCACCGATCCCGGCTATACCGAAAGCGATGCCGAAGAAGAGGCCTGACACGGTACCCACTTTTCCAGGAATAAGTTCCTGAGCGAACACGAGGATAGCTGAGAAGGCGGAAGCAAGGATAAGACCGATGATGAAAGCGAGGATGCCCGTCCATGCAAGATTCGCATATGGCATGACAAGCGCGAAGGGTGCTGAACCCAAGATTGAGAACCAAATAACTCGCTTCCTTCCGATACGGTCACCGATGTGTCCACCCATGACGGTGCCCGTCGCCACTGCGAATAAAAACGCGAATAGGTGCACCTGTGCTGATTGCACGGACAGGTGGAAGCGATGCATCAGATAGAAAATGTAATAGCTGTTGAGACTTGATAGATAAAAGAACTTCGAGAAGATCAACAGCAGGAGAACCAGCATTGAGAGTAAAACGGTGCGCGGCGGCAAGGTCGTGTGTAGACCATCGTGCGACCTTGGCCGATGACCAATGTTTGCCTGCCGGCGCTTATACCAGCCCCCCACCTGCCACAAAACCGAAATAGCAAGAAGAGCCGCGATCGAGAACCACGCCACGCTCTTCTGTCCCTGTGGGATGATAATCCAGGCGGCAAGGAGCGGCCCAACCGCGCTTCCTGAATTCCCCCCGACCTGGAAGATCGACTGGGCCAGCCCGTACTGGCCGCCTGAAGCCATGCGGGCCACCCGTGACGACTCCGGGTGAAAGATCGACGAACCGGTCCCGACGAGCGCCGCGGCGACAAGAAGAGCACTGTAGTTTGGCGCCGCGGCCAGGACGAGTAGGCCAACAAGGGTGCAGGCCATGCCGAGGGCCAGGGAGTAGGGCTTCGGATGGCGGTCAGTGTAGAACCCGACCATGGGTTGGAGCAGGGAAGCGGTGATCTGATAGGTCAGCGTAATCAGACCGATCTGCGCAAAGGTGAGTTGGAATGTCCCCTTGATCAATGGATAGATCGCAAGAATTAACGACTGAATCATGTCGTTCAGAAAGTGCGAAAAACTGATTGCGGCTAGAACCCTGAAACCCGTGTGCCTCATTTTGCCGGAAGAGCTTCCAGCTTTATCAATTCCCTCGATGTCGTTTTGCATGATTTCTTGCAGAGACTCGTTGTGACCGCGGTGTGTCACTATGGTAACAGTTTTAGACCGTCGAAATGATATCATAGATGATACTGCTTTGCCACTCTTTGTTTGCACTGATCATCTTAACTGATATTTTATTGGTGCATTGCTTCAAATGAAAATATCATATATCAAGAAATATAAGAAACGGATTGTGATAACTCCCTAAGCGGTGGGACTAATGAAGGATGATCAAGAGATAGGTGAATTTCAAAAAAAGTTTATCAAGGGCATTGAAGTTAGGCTCTTGACGTCCTCACCGGCTAAAATCGAGGGCATCCCCGGCAGGTCTAAAAAGCCAAGGGTAGCGGTATTCTGGTGACGATTTCCTAGCCCCGGATCTCCTTCAGCATTGCTCGGCAGGACAGGATGACCTGGTTATGTACCGGACCTGCGCGTGAGCCGCGAAAACGTTCGCAGCACCGGACCTCCCCTCCCCGTCGGCCGTTCGCTGAAAAGTGACTCTCCAGGATCGATAATGTCTATTTTCCTGAATGCACTATTATCACAGGGATCGATGCGTTTAAGATCGTTTCGCGGGCAGTGCTTCCAAAGTAGGCTTCCAGCAATACATTCCTGCCATGAGTCCCCATTACGATGAACGAATAGCCCTTGTCGCCCTCTTGGTAAACCGCGCAGGAAGACGTTATCGGGGTATCTTCTATTTTATATTCGCACGGCACATCGTGCCTGCGGAAAAAATCCGTCTTTTGCTTCATGGATCTCTCCGCATTATTTCGGATATCTTCTAATATGTCCTCGAGATTGAACGGCACCCAGCCGGAAACCATACTGCTTTCATGAATGATGATCCGGTAACTGTCCCCGAGACAATGGAACAATACGACTCGTGCGCCGATGCGCCTTGCAAGAGAAAGCGCATACCGCTCAGCTGGACGGCTGTTTTTGCTGAGATCGGTCGCAACAAGAATGTCTAATTTTTTCAGTGCGCCCGTATCCTGACTCTTTTTTTGGGCGACGGGTCCTATCACAATCACCGGACGCCGCGAGTGACGGACCACTTCTTCGGCGACACTTCCTATGAACACGCGATTCAATCCCTTGCGGCCCTGTGTGCCCATAACGATGAGCTCCGGCGCTGTCTTCACTCGTAAGGTCTTAAGAATTTCATCGGGAACAGACCCGCCTTTTAAAACGGCGCGGACGGAAATCGAATTGCGGCGAGCCAGCTCTTTAATTTTTATCTCATGGCGTGAATGCCATCCCTGGAAACGAGCTGGATCAAAACCGCGGTATGGGTATGCTTTTATATCTTCCACATACAGCAGGTCAATAGTGGTATTGAGCCGCCGTGCTAAAAATGTGGCGACACTCCATATCGCCAGCGAGCGTCTTTTACCAGCATCGGTCTGGTTTTCTATATCATCGGCAACCAAAATCGAACGAGGCGGCATACTCTCCTCCCTTCTTCGAGACAGCGTTTTTTTACTGATGAAGCCAGATAGTGGTTGACAAATTGATTCATTAACTTGCTAAAGGATATCACGCGGCAGGTGGTTTATCAAGGCGGGACGAAATTTATAGCCACGTGGGCTCTGGAAGGAACCAATCCGGGTTGAAAATATGTGAACAAGCTGACGCTGGCGGTGTTCTCAGTGCGACAATAACGGTGTCCTTCGAGTGAGAATCAACATTAACCATCTTCCCTTGTTTTCTCGCTGTGCCGGCCGGATCGGAGTGGATGCTCTGGAAGAAAAAGCACGAGCGTAAAGGCGAGGCCGGTGATGATAGCACCTACGAGGAACGTTATGGTGATTGCGTGGCGGTAGGTTTCAATGACGACGTTTCGCTGGACTTCGGGAAGCTGCGAGATCTCCCTGAGCCCCTGCTCGAGAAGTGATCGGGCGCTGGCACTCGGCGTACTGGCAAGGTGCAGTCCCTTGAGTTGGGCCGTTATGATAGCGCCGGACAGAGCGACACCGAAGGTGCCGCCGAGGGAACGGAAGAACGTCGAGGCAGCTGTCGCTGCGCCCAATTCCCGGCTTCTGACCGAGTTTTGAATCGCTACTATAAGATTAGGCATGACCAGGCCGAACCCGATGCCCAGAACGATGAGTGACGTTTCGATGACGACGATTCCTGCGTGCAGGGCTGACGCAGCCATTACCGTCAGGAATGCGAGGCTTGCCGCTGCAAGACCGACGACGGGAAAGATCTTATATTTTCCGGTCAAAGAGACGAGTCGGCCACCGAGAAATGAGGACACGACCACGCCGGCGGTCATCGGGGCCATCAAGAGCCCCGCCTCAGCCGGCGCATAACCCAAAACAAGTTGAAAAAAGAGGGGGAGGAACACAGCGGCGCCGAAAAGGCCCATAAATGTGGTCGCCATGGTTCCCGAAGCAATGATGAAGACCCGGCTCTGAAATAGATGGGAGGGGAATACTGGTTCCGCGGAGCGTCGCTCCGTAGCAACCAGAAGGCAGCAGAGCAGTCCTGCCAATGCCGCTAACCCGATGATGAGCGGCGACGACCAGGAGTACTGCACACCGCCCATGCTCAGGACCAGAAGCAGCGCCACGGTCCCGGATGTTAGGAGCACCACGCCCAGATAATCAATACGATGCGATACGCGGCGATGAGGACGGTGAAAACCAAAGATGAAAAAAAACAGTGCCACGAGACCGATCGGCAGGTTGACATAGAAGATCCATCGCCACGACAGAGCACTCGTGATGAAGCCCCCTAGGAGCGGACCCGCGATGCTCGAAAAGGCGAAGGCTGCGCCGAACAGGCCCTGATACCTTCCCCGCTCGCGCGGGGCCACGAGGTCGGCGATGGTCGTCATAGCCAGGGTTATGAGACCACCCGCGCCGATCCCTTGGATTCCACGAAAGACCACGAGTTCGGCCATCGAGCGCGATAGGCCACAGAGGCTGGAGCCTATGAGAAAGATAAGGATCGATGTGATGAAAAGTGGCTTTCGTCCATAGAGGTCAGAAAGCTTGCCATATAGAGGCGTCGTGGCAGTTGAGGTCACCATGAACGATGTGACGACCCACGACAAATGTGCGAGGCCGCCCAGGTCGCTCACGATCCGGGGCAGGGCTACGCCCACGATGTTTTGGTCGAGAGCTGCGAGCGTCAAGGCCAGCATCAGGCCGATGACTACGGTCCGTATCTCTCCGGGCGATGCCAGAACAACTTCATGTTGGTCAGGTTTTGACATGAGGATTTCCGATTGTTGTCCAAGCAGCAATCAAGGGATTATAAGGAATGCACGTGTTTTGTCAATAGATTTGATGGAAGGTGCCGCACTATTCTCGACGACACTGGCGGAACGAGGCTCGGCCTGGTATACACGACGAGCAGATGGGTAAAGATCACCCGGACAACATTGCATGCAGCAAACTTTTTTGTGAGCTGATGCTGCATTTTCATTGTGTTGAGTAAGAACGCCTGAACCGGTTTGCAGCAGGATGCATTTTGGATGAACTTGTCTCGCTGGTGGAAATCAAGGTCTTAGTCAAGTTCTTGCCAAGCAGGACTGACCTTTGAAGAAATGAATGATCTCATTTGCCGCCACGCTACGCTGGTTATCGATCGGAACCATATGATAACAGTCATCGAGCAATAGCATGCGGACATCCTTGCTTTTGATGTGCTTAAGAACATAAAGGGCGTTCTTTGCGCTCGCAAGATCGTCATCCTTCGAATGGATGATCAGCGTGGGTGCGGTTACCCGGGCAATGATTTTTTTCTTCGTTACATCGATAAACCGGTAGAGCTCTCGCATGCTTACGCCAGGAACGCTTTCGTGAGCAATGGACCCGTCCCGCATGCCTTCGACAATCCTCGTCCGGAGTGCCTCATTCTTGATACCGTACGGGTCGCGCTCTTTGAAGGAATACATGTGGCAGAAAGGAGCAAAGTAAGCCAGAGGCAACAGGAATTTGTACCAAGGAAGCCCCCAGCCGTCATAAAACAATGTCGTTGAAATAAGAGAAACAGAACTTACTTCTTCTTCAAAATCAACGGATAACTTAAGGGCCAGCAACGCTCCCATGCAAAGACCGGCGATAGAGACCTTTGCATGACTTCTTTTCAGTTCTTGGAACGACTCGCATACTGTCCTATACCAATCCTGCCATCGCGTTCTCTTCAGGTCCCCGAGTGTCTTACCGTGACCAGCCAAGCACGGGCCCTTTACCGTGAAACCTGCGCGGTTTAATTCCCTAGCCAGATATTTCATTTCAAAGGGGCTGCCGGTCAGACCATGGATCAGAAGAACTGCATGTTCTCCCCCCCTCATGTCAATTTTATGTTCACTCATGTTTTCTCACAATAAGCACAGCATTGGTTCCGCCAAATGCGAACGAATTGGACATTACGACCTTTAGATCGAGGCCAGTCCTTGCTTTTCCCGGCACATAATCAAGGTCACATTCGGGATCTGGCACCATCAAGTTTGCCGTTGGTGGAACGATTCGTTTGTTCAGGGCGAGAACTGCCGCTACAAGTTCCACGGCGCCAGCCGCGCCCAGGAGATGTCCATGCATTGATTTTGTTGAACTTACCGGAATATGGCAGGCACGCTGGCCGAATACTTCCTTTATTGCCTTTGTCTCGACAGCATCATTCGCCACTGTGGCAGTACCATGCGCGTTTATATAATCAATATCGTCAGGGCTTATTCTGGCTTCTTCTAGGGCCGCCCTCATGGCATCAGCCTGTCCTTCCACTGAAGGTTTAGTAATGTGATCTGCGTCCGCCGTTGATCCGTAGCCGATTACTTCCCCATAAATCCGAGCGCCCCGTTTCTTTGCCCGATCCAACGATTCAAGGACCAGAATTGCCGACCCTTCGCCGAGTACGAAGCCGCTCCGATCCTTTGAAAAAGGCCTGCACGACGTCGATGGATCTTCCGCTTCCAGTGCCAGAGTTCCGATTGATTCCCAGCTCATAAAAATACCGAACGTGAGAAGTGATTCGGTCCCTCCAGCAAGCATGACATCAGCGTACCCGTGCTTGATCTGGCGAAAAGCTTCACCGATAGCTACTGCCGAGGATGAGCAGGCTGTCGAATAGGTGAGACAAGGACCTTTCAGCCGATGCGTCATGGAGATATAGGACGCTGCCGCATTATTCATGACCATGACCACAGTGAGAGGATGAAGTCGCTTCACATTCTGTTTGAGGAGCTGAACATAGGACTCTTCAAGCGTTCGCGCTCCTCCCATGCCTGTTCCCAGATACACACCTGCACGTTTTTGTTCCTTTTCGGGGAGCTGTATAGCAGCATCCTGCCAGGCCTGTGAGGCAGCGACCATCGCGAACTGACTGACCCTATCAAGGGTGCGCGCGGTTTTCTTTGAGAAATAGGCTTCGACATCGAAATCCACTTCTGCAGATATTTTCACTGACAATCGATCGGCGAAATCCCAGGACATTTTTTTGATGCCCGATCTACCCGCAGCAAGATTGTCAAAAAATTCCTCGCAGCTGTTCCCCACAGGGGATATGATGCCCATCCCTGTTATGACCACTCGTGTCATCTAAACACTCTGCCTTTGCTCCGCATGTTGCTCCATGACCAATCGCTCAACCACATCGATAATGTCCTGGATGGAGTCGAGCTTCACCTCACGATCGGGGATTTTTATGTCGAACTCTTTTTCCAGGGCGAATAAAAACTCAATCTTATCAAGAGAATCGAGGCCGATGCTCTCAATGGTCGCTTCCGGACGCAGCCGCTCTTCAGGAAAGTCGAAGTTCTCAAGAAACAGTTTTTTAATACGTTCCAAGGTCGTGGTCACAGTGCTTCATCCTCCTTTTACAACCAGGTCTATTCTCCGCATCTATTAAGTAGAGATTCGAAAAGACGGATAAACAAGTCCATCTCTTCGTAAGTTATGGTCAAAGCCGGCGCCAAGGTAAATACGTTCTTGTAATAACCTCCGACATCCAGTACAAGGCCATATTTTTTGCCGTTGATGGCGATATCCCCCTTCATGCCTTCCTGAAAAATGGCATCTGTCAGTTTTTTGTCCGGCGTAATACCATCGGACTTGGTCATTTCGATCCTCACGGCTAGTCCCAAACCATCAACATTTCCGATCACAGGATGTTCTTTCTGAAGGTCTTTCAGCAGCGAGACCAGGTACTTCCCTTTTTCGTCGGCCATTTTTGCAAAATCATACTTGTTCAAAAGCTCCATGGTAGCAAGCCCGGCGGCAGTACCCAGAGGATTGCTTGAGAATGTCGAATGAGTCGATCCGGGCGGGAACATCTTCGGGTTAATGAGTTCTTCACGCGCCCAGATGCCGGACAATGGGTTAAGACCGTTCGTGAGCGATTTGGCGAAGGCAACGACATCCGGTTTTACCCCGAAATGCTCCAATGCCCACAACTTCCCCGTCCGGTAAAACCCCATCTGTATCTCGTCATCAACCAGCAGGATGCCGTGCTTCGAGAGCACCTCTGCAAGCCGGGCAAAGTATTCGGGCGGCGGAATGATGTATCCGCCCGTTGCCTGGACCGGTTCAATAAAAAAGGCTGCGTATTCGACTTCGTTTTCCTTGGTATCAATCACCCCATAGTATTCTGACTCAAAAAGTTTTTCGAACTGGCGAACACATTCGTATTCGCAGGTTTTACGTTCTTTGCCGTAAAAGCACCGATAACAATAGGGGAAAGGGATGAAGGTTGCTCTGCTGCCGAAATGACCATATTTTTTCCGGTACCGGAAGCTGCTCGTAAGCTCTGTCGCGGCCAAGGTCCGGCCATGATATCCGCCCATGAACGCAAACATAAGAGATTTGCCTTTTTTAAAATTGCGCACGAGCTTGATACTATCCTCGATAGCTTGCGCTCCGCCAACATTAAAATGCACTCTGCCTTTTAAGCCAAACCTCTTTTCTGTCTCCCTCGCAATGGCTGTAGCGAGAAGTATCTTCTCCTTGTGGAGATACTGGGATGCAACCTGAGGCAGCCTCTTCATCTGATGATTGTGTGCCTCTTCGATATCTCTGTTCCGGTACCCGAAATTTACAGCGGAGTACCACATCTGTACATCCAGATAAGGAGTCCCCTGCATGTCGTAGAGCCAGGAACCCTCGCATTCATCGAAGATGACAGGGCGCTCTGAATAATGCACCGTGTCGCCGTATGAACAGTAGCGCGATTCAAGATCGAGCAATCCCTGCTCGGTGAGCTGCTCGGCGTGAAGTTTTTCCATTATTAATCCTTTCCTGAAACAACAGAATATAAGGACGCCGCTTCAGCGTGCTTTACATCAAAGAATTTCGCCACATCAGCAAAATTATCAAAGGGGTAATGCGGTATTTTGCATCTCTGACAGTAAGCAGTGAGTTTCTTCTTTGTAAAGACAAGGCCTGCTTTATGTGCGAGGCAAAAATCACTTTGTCCGTCGCCTATCAGGATAAGTGAGCGGTCCTTGCTCAAGTCTTGCACGGCCGTGCACTTGCAGTTGGCGGCATTGCAATCCCGATCAGCGTAGGGGAAAGCAGTAATTAGCCTGCCCTGATCTTCCCAAAGCCCGTTTGCAATGATTGGCACCCCCATTAGTCCGGCATTTTCGAGTACCCTTTCTATGAACACACGAAAACCATCGCTGACTATTGCAAAAGGTATCTGCCGGTCTTCAAGAATGCCAACAAAATTTTCGAATGTCTCGTCGATAGAAAATCGGTCGGTATAGTCAAGGAGCTGACCGAGAGTCCTGTCTACCATGGCCATCTGTCGCTCAAGACATTCTCGGGACCCGATGAGACCCTGCTCCCATAATATTTCCACTTCTTTCCATTCCGGCCTTGCAAATTCTTGCAGGATAGCATCGATGATGTCTACATCGGTTACCGTGCCATCAAAATCGATGGCAACAAAATACGGTGCTTTCATTAATTATCGTTTCCTTTCTTGCCCGCGGTTCACTGCAGAGTGCAATTTTGCAGTATACATTTCATCTTTCAAAAATTCAACAGGAAAGATGCGGGAATATATCATTTTTTTCATCACACAATTGTATTTACGAAAAGTGAACTTTTTCTGATTCTCACCAAGCAATCTATTTTTGCTCTGCTTTTCTTTGTATATTTTTTTTGAGTTCTAACTTCAATTTTTCAATATTAAGAGGCTTCGTGCAGTAATCAACAACACCTTCGCTCATCGCCCTTTCGATACTTTCCACGCTCATGTGGGCTGTCATGACGACAACAACGGGCAGCTTGGTTAGCATATTGAGATCGTGAAGCAAATCGAGTCCGTCGCCATCCGGCAACCGCAAATCCAGAAGGACTGCGGCGGGCTGGAATCTCTTCAGGATTTGCCGAGCGCTTTCAAGACTCCCTACTACGGATATCGTAAATTCATCTTCAATGGCAAGCTGAAGTGATTCAGTAAAATTCTGCTCGTCATCTACGATCATTAAAGTTGGTTTACCAGGGAAGTCCATTTTCACGCTTATACTTAAATTAGTTAGAGATATTTACAAAATCGAATTTGTATGAATCTTTCACTCGTGATTAACTAAGATACGCAAATAGAGTGCCATTCTAAAATGCTGTTTTTTCAAGGGCCAATTTTAGACATCATGGGGAAAGCGCACAAATTGTATACAAGGATTGCAGGGACGGGGCGAATCGTGTGGATCGCATTACAAATAACTTTCAGTGCTTATTTGACCAAATCATGTGTGTGGATTTCATCAGATAATATGCAGTAGCCGCGAGTTTGTTCCAGGTGAATTATAGGGAGTACTGATTGAGTTTGTAATGAAGCTGTCTTACCGATATGCCCAGGATCTTGGCTGCTTCAGTTTTATTGTTCCTCGCAGCGGTCATAGCGTTTTTAATGCATTTCTTTTCCACTTCCTCTACCGCGTCCTTAAGAGCAACAGTGAGAACCTGGTTATCATTCACGCATGAATTCTTCATTGATCCAGGACCAAGTACAAGATCATCCTCGTTCAAGATGTCTTTTGTCGTTGTTGCTACGGCACGGTGAATGCACCATTTGAGTTCCCGGATATTTCCGGGCCAGTCATAGTTCAGGAGCATCTCCGATGCCCCATCGGAAATATCTCTGACGCTTTTATTATATGCATACCCGGCTTCGTTCAAGAACGCTCTCGTCAGAAGAGGAATGTCCTCTTTGCGATCGCGCAAACGGGGCAGTTCCAACACAATTCCCGTTATGCGGTAATAAAGGTCTTGACGGAATCTGTTCGCCGGATTGCTCAAATTCTTGTGCGTAGCGGTAATGAGCCTGAAGCGTGCGTTTCGTTCACGCACATCGCCGAGTTTAAAGTACCGGCCGGATTCAAGGACACGAAGCAATTTCGCTTGCGTTTCATCCGCCAGTTCACCGATCTCATCGAGGAATAAGGTGCCTTCCTCCGCCCGTTCTATCAAACCCTCCTTGTTGCCGACGGCGCCAGAGAACGCCCCTTTTACGTATCCGAACAGTTCGCTCTCAAAAATATCCTTGGGAACGGCGGCGCAGCTGATCGTCACCAATTCACCTTGCAAATCGGATAGACCATGAATCCACTGTGCCAGTTTCTCCTTACCGGTCCCCGTTTCCCCTTGGATAAGAACGGGTATTGGGAGATGAGCCACGGCCGGTACTCGTTCGACAATTGCTTTCATTGAGCCTTTCCCTGAAGTGACAAAAGGCGGGACGATCCTCTTTATCTCGCGGTCAAGATTGCTGATTTTCTTCTGAAGCGACCTGTTTTCGAGATAGACTCCCAGTTCCCGCTTCAACTTATCAATATCCAAGGGTTTTGTGACATAGTCGACAGCGCCCTCTTTAAGCGCCAAGATGGCGTTTTCAATGGTTGCGAAAGCAGTCATGACGATAACGATAGGCATTCGAGGATTTTTTTTCAGCTCACGAAGCACCTCAATCCCCTCGCCGTCAGGTAGATAAACATCGAGCAAGATGGCGTCAGGCATACTATCCTTGATTACATCCCGCGCCATTCTCAGACTGGAGACTAAAACGACGGTAAAAGCGTCCTCGATCGCCAGCTGCAGCGACTCAGCAAAATTCTTTTCATCGTCAACGATCATTACTGTCGGTTTTTTCATGATATCAGGTTCTTATCCGTTTCATAAGAAATGTCATGATGACCTGAGCTCCACTTCCATTCCTGCCGGCGATAGAATACACAGTGCGCCATCACAACTTTATCCGAAAGATACAAACCAAGTCCACCACCCCATGACCAGCTTGTTCAAAGGGTGCTGTAAGTTTTTCCAGATCGGCAGACAACGGGAATCCAATTTCGTCATCTTCAAGCACCCTTTCCGCGATGGGCGCTCGCTTATGGGGGATGTGCGCACTCACGCGTAGCTCGCCGGCGCTTCGCGGCTGTTGCTGATTAGTTTCTTGAAAAGAAGACCCAGATAAATCTGTCTCCATAAAATCATTTAATTATCGGGCATTATCAAGAAGCAGGCCAGTGTGGACGGCCTTTCCCATTATGTAATCAGAAATAACGCGTGCAATAATCCCAGTCGTTTGAGGTTCAGACGTCGTTTCTTTTTACCATTTCCAGTCCACAATAGTCAATCGTTATAAATGGATTGCTAAATGGTCATGTAGCCTGCCGACTAGTAATTATTAAAACGAACCTCTGAGCTTTTCTCGATATCGTAAATGATTTTCATGTCCTGCTCAGACAGCAGAGCGGGGAAAAGGGAAGCTGCATAATCTCTGCCTTGATGGCTAGAGCCTACACATACGGTCTGGACGAAGTATTTTGAAACGTTTTCCCTCACGATTGTCAAGAAGTCAGTCCTGCAAAATACCATGCAACGTTCCCTGGGCATCCGGGTGCTTCCCCAAATATGTCAGAATCTCGCGCATAATGCGATTTATCTGGCAAACATGCATCGCCGTTCATACAGACCCCCTATTCCGAGTCTCTATTCCCTGCCGGGTTTTACTCCGCCGAAGGACCTGCACCATATGAAATCAACTGTGTCAACCTTGCCGCCATTCAAAAGGATATCAACCCGGCCAGCGGTTCGTGCTTCACGGCACCTCATATCGTTGCCGATGTCACGTCCGTGAAAATGATTGTTGATGAACAGGATATCTAGACCGATGGGGGATCCGGTGATCCACCGGGAAAACCGTTCGTCATGCTTATCGACAAGAAATACTTTGCTGCCGAACGGGAGATTGTAGTATAAGGTCCTGCTGACATCGGTCCAGTTCAGAACCGCAAGGGCTTTGTCGGAAGACGGATCTTTCGCCATGGTGTCGTTCGCTCGCCTGACCACGTCCTTGAGCCCGTATACAGTTCTGAATGGGGACTTGTAGTCGGGAAACCTAAAGGCCTTTACCGCAACTTCCGCCTGGAGGAGCAGGGCGACAGTGATGCTGAACCCGAGGGAAATGAGGAGAATGGAGCGCTTCGCACGTACGGGACCATTGTCCATCATAACAACCCCGAGAGGGATAAAGATTGCATAGAAAACCGCAGACCAGTGAGGTAGCGTAAATTTGAACAAGGACTCATAGATAGAGAAGAGTAAAACCGATCCCCCGATCAGCACGGGCAACAGCAGGAGATCGTCGAGGCTCTTCAACGACGCATAGAGACCATAAAAAGCGAGACAGAACAGAGGCGGGCTATAAGCGCCGAATTGCGCGGCAAGCGAAGCCAACAAAGTCCCGAAGCTGGGTGAATGGCTGCCAAGCACATGGCCTATCTGGTAACGGATGCTTATAAGACCATTCTGGACGTTCCAATAAATCACGGGAGTGATGAAGATGAAGGCAACGGCCGCCGATATAAGCAGCCTCGGATTGAAAAGTATGTCATACCGTCGCTTTATCACCGCGTAGAAAGCAATGGCGGGGACAAACAGAATGGCTGTATATTTGGTTAGGCCGGCGAGGCCTAGGATCAACCCCAGGAGGACGAAGTTCAACAGGTCCGGAAAGCGTTCAAGCTTTCTGACAGCATAGATGAGCGCAAAAACAAGGGCTAAGAGCAGTGATTCTGGAAGCAACATGAGGCCGAGGCCGCTCAGCAGAAACGAACTATTCAAGGCAGCGGTTGCAAGAAGCGCTGTCCTCTCCCCTCCTTCCAAAAGCGTGAACCGATAGCAGAGGAACGATGTGACCGTAAAAAGAAGTATCGCGGGCAACCGCGCCAGAAATTCATTCGTACCGAACGTGTAATAGAAAAGCGCATGGGTCCAGCCGACGAGCGGGGGATGATCGAAGTAACTAAGATCCAGGTACTTCGCATAGAGAACATAATGGGCCTCGTCGGTCCCAAGCCCGAATGTTGGCGCGACAAGGAGACGCACGCCTGTAAAGGCGGCTATGAGCCAGATCGCAGCACGGTTTTTATGGTAAGCGCATTTGAAAGCATTCACTGTCATGATCAATTTTGGCTGACGGTCCCGAGTTGTTATCAATACGGGAGAAATTAATCTTCAACCTCTTCACATTTTACTCTGTCATCGATAAATTATGACCCGATTTCAGCGGGAGGCAAAATTCAAGTTGAACATGCATCGACTCGTTTATATTGGTCATTCTCGGCCGAGTTTTTCGGAATACTTTGCGTCCTTCGCCCCGATTGCCTTCAGGAATTCCTTACTGCTCACAACCGTAGCCTGCCACGGAAAGACTTTATCCATCAAGACACGACCTGCTTCCGGATCCCGGTCTGCGCAAAGATCCGAGACAACGACCAGTGAGTAGTCCATGTCGGCAGCCCATCGAACCGTAGAGAGAACAACGCCGCTCGTCGAGATCCCGAATAAAACCAGCCTGCTGATGTTATTCGACTTCAGAATCGTTTCTAGATCGGTCGTGGCAAAAGCACCCACTCGTCGCTTCGTTACCACGATATCACCCGGTTGCGGAGCTATTCTCGAATCTACCTCCGCACCGGCCGTTCCTTCGAGAAGACGTCCAGATTCTTTCAAGCTGCTGAAAAGTTTATTCTGCAAATTGACTTCAGGGTAGCCTTGACGAAAACGTACGACAATATAGATAATGGTAATTTTGGCCTTTCGAGCTTCTTGAAGAACCGTGCTCGCTCTTTCCACCAAAGCCGTCCGTTCATCATCTGAAATCATGCCAAGGATATCGTTCTCATAATCCATTATCAGCACTGCTGTTTTTGCCGGAAGAATGGTAAATTCCGGTTCTATCAGGACGGACGTCCTTCCCTTTGGGGTCGATTTCTGAGTGTCCTCCTTCTCAACGGCAAAAATTGCACCTGCTGATAAAATAAGAACTGCAAACAGCAGTGATGTTCGGACAATTGTCCTCATGATTTCCTCCTAACCGCCATTTTCCCCTCCGCTGTGTTGTGGTACGTAAACGGAACATTCGGTCCGCGTATCCGGGTGCGGCCTGCGCTTTAGAGAGATTATCTCCCGGAAAAACCAGCAAAGAACGACCGGATACGCTATCGGACATTCTATTTCGCGATGGCATAGCCCGCCTCTTTCCATGCCCTGAGGCCGCCGATCATGTTCGCGGCATTCATATAGCCCATTTCATTCAGGGATCTCGTTGCCAGAGGCCCTCTGAGGTCGAGACCGCAAAATACGATGATTTTGGCATTCTTATCGGGGATGACCAGGGCCACCTTGAATTCGAGCATTCCACGAGAGATGTTTATTGCACGGGGGATGCTCCCTTCTTCGAACTCGTTTTTGTCCCTGACATCAAGGAGGATGATCTTCTCTTTTCCGTCAATCATGCTCTTGACATCGTTGACCGTAAACTCTTTGATAGACGCCTTGGCCTCTTTCACTAATTGATCGGGAGTCTTGCCTGCAGCGGCTGCATAACCGTTTCCAGAGATGATTAAAAATGCGGCAACCAACGGTATTATCGCTCTTCTCATCATGACACAGTCTCCTTTCTGGTAATCATTTATATTTTATCAGATTACTGTGCAACGTTATGTCAATAGGCGCTATGTTATACTCTAATCATGAATAAGATTTTCTTTCTCATTCTTGTACTATGTCAGCCAACTCTCGCTTGGAGCCAGCCATCCATCGAATTCGTGACCGAAAAGCATGATTTTGGCCAAGTCATGCGAGGCGAAGAGGTGGAATATTCTTTTATATTCAAAAACAAGGGCACCGACGAACTGGTAGTCAACAGCCTTACCACCTCCTGAGGGTGCGCGGCCGTGATGGCTAGTTCAAGCCATCTCAAGCAGGGAGAAGAGGGTGCCATCAGCGCCAAGGTTGCAACGCTGAATCAAACCGGTGTAATCACCGAAACAATCGAGGTCACGAGTAATGACCCCAAGCGGCCGAAGGTGACGCTGACCGTCTTCGGGACGGTCATTGAAAAGGTGATGCCGGCAGATCAAGAGGACATAAGCAAATAAACGTCAATCAGGAGGACTATGCCGTCATTTCTGTCAACAGAATATATGCTGACTTGGCATAGGCAAAACAATTCTGGATTAATTCGGATTTTTTGTCAAAATGGAATATTGACAAATTACGGGATGGAACGAGCTATAAAAAGTTCTGATCATTCCTGTCACTCATGACGGAGGGCGACAATAGGATCCAGCCGTGCGGCCCTCCACGCCGGATAGAAACCGAAGAAAACCCCGAGACCGACAGCGGACAGCGGAGCGACGGTGAGCGCTTCAAGAGGAATGGACATAGGCCATCCAAATGCGTGCCCCACGATGAACGAGCTGGCCACGCCTACGAAGATCCCCAGAATGCTGCCGAACAGGCTCAAGATGACGGCCTCGCTCAGGAACTGGGCCTCTATCCGTGCTTTCGCTCCTACCGCGAGGCGTAGGCCGATTTCCCTCGTTCGCTCCGGGAGGAGAACAATTCGGTATGAAGTGCTGTGATTGCAAAAAAGCGATTCCCCGCATGTGAGCTGATCTGCGCACTCATAACTGCACTTTTCACACCTGTATGGTACAATATGAACATATTCCGCGAGGCCTGCTTTACTGATCCGACCGACTGCTATGGACAAATCCGATCTTCTAAACGCGGCGTTGCCATTCCGTGCCTGGTGGCCGAAAGTCAACCGTCGGTCGCTTCGCGGGGACCTCTTCGCGGGCCTGACCGGCGCGGTCATAGTCCTGCCGCAGGGTGTTGCCTTTGCCATCATTGCGGGCTTGCCTCCGGAGTACGGCCTTTACACGGCCATCGTGCCGGCGATCTTCGCCGCGCTCTTCGGGTCCTCGTACCATCTCGTCTCTGGACCGACCACAGCCATCTCGATAGTGCTCTTTTCGACCGTAAGCCCCCTTGCCCAGGCCGGGACCGTCACCTATCTTGAGATGATTCTGACCATCACGTTCCTGGCGGGGCTGTTCCAGCTGGCACTCGGGATCGCTCGACTTGGCGCCCTGATCAACTTCGTTTCACACTCGGTCGTAGTCGCCTTCACCGCTGGCGCGGCGATCCTGATCGGTACGAGTCAGATGAACAACCTGCTTGGTGTGCCAGGATCGAAACGGCATGCGTTCATTCATGTCTGGACGGACCTGCTACACCATGTTTCCGACATCAACCCCTTCGTGGTCGCCATCGGCCTTGTCACCCTTGCCGCAGCACTCTTGCTCAAAATCTATGTGCCGAAGTTGCCAGGAATGATGATCGCCATGGTGATTGGCAGCCTTGCGTGCATAGCGCTGCATGGTGAGGCCCGCGGCGTGCGGCTTGTGGGCTCGCTGCCCGCGCACCTGCCGCCGCTCTCGGTGCCCGACCTTTCAACGCAGAACATTCGGACCCTTGCTCCTAGTGCGTTGGCTGTGGCCATGCTCGGCCT
>Ga0187778_10000324_pt1 | contig 34442 bp, 40 predicted proteins | sample 1015_Q2_SP5_20_M_FD_132418 | JGI IMG/M metagenome (GOLD analysis project Ga0187778, IMG submission 132418) | Tropical peat soil microbial communities from peatlands in Department of Meta, Colombia - 1015_Q2_SP5_20_MG | ecosystem: Environmental > Terrestrial > Soil > Wetlands > Peat | place... | reverse complement strand
TTACGACACATGCAGGCGGCACGTCGACGACGCTTACACCGTCAGCCTCTCCGCCTGCCACCGTATCTTCAACCGTAACTACCCCTGTCACCGCGCCTATACTCGCGACAGTAAACGGGCAATTTACTGAGTATCCATTAGGAAGTCAACCCCATGATGTTATTGTTGATTCATCAGGTAACACTTGGGCTATCGAATCAGCTGCAAACAAGATTGCAAGAATCACATCCATAATGCTGGCTACACCCGATTTCACGTTGTCCTCCGCTTCCCCATCAATTTCAATTGCTCAAGGCTCGAGTGGAACATCGACAATCAGTGTCAGCTCAAACAATGGGTTCAACTCTACGGTTGGTCTGAACTTTTCCTGGATGGGCCTCGCACCTGTAGGTATTTCAGTCAATCTACCCGGCCCGATAACTCCAACGTCAGGATCCGTTGCAAACACAACGCTGACTGTGAGCGCCAATGCTTCAGCTTCGATCGGCTCATTCACCCTTGTAGTAACTGGTACGAGTAGTTCCCTTGATCACTCGGTAAATGTCGGCGTCTTGATTACCCCCTCACAGACCAGCACTAGTACAACTCCAGTCCCAAGCACGCCTAACTGCGTTATTGCTACTGCAACTTACGGTTCGGCGCTTAGTCCTGAAGTTCAACTTCTTAGAAGTTTCCGCGACAACTCTATCCAACGCACTGTTGCTGGTTCAGAGTTCATGCTTGTCTTCAACGCGTGGTACTATTCGTTCAGTCCCTACATTGCAAGTTATCTGACAAGTCACGCAGTCGCTCGATCAATCATGAAGGTGTTACTATATCCCATTATTGCAACTCTCTTTTTTGCCTCGGACATATTTTCTGCCACATCGTCATATCCTGAGCTTGCCGTCTTGATATCTGGCTTGTTTGCAAGCGTCCTTATTGGTGCACTCTACTTGGGACTCCCTCTGAGCTTGATAAGGTTAAGATTCCGCCTAAAATGCCTCGAATCAAGACTATTCGGTGTCACCCTTCTAGGCAGTATCGTAATGCTATGCATTGGTGAGGTTCTATCATCAAATATCTTACTCATGCTTGCGGGCCCAGCGATAGTGATTTCGACGTTATTGCTCTCGGGACTTGCGGTTTCTGCAGCCATTTCGGAAAAATTACTCCATGATTCAAGCTAGTGAGATAGACGTCTTGATCCGCACTGCTGAACTGTGAGTCCATAAAGTAGGAGGAGACTTCCTAGTAAGATCATTGGAATCGCGATGAGCATGTTTGGATAGATTACAACCGTGCGAGTCGGATTACGTAGTACAGTTTCAAGTGGAATAGGCGCAATAGCCGCAGAAACCAATACAAGTAGAGCTCCTAAGAATGCTACAAGTTTATTCAACGTATACCCCTGGACAATTCACCATGCATATTGATACAAGTCGACTAAAGCGGTAACCAAGTCTTTTGAAGCTATCACTCTTACGGTGACTTTTTGATTCTTTGAATTTCCAATTTCAACGTTAGACAAGGTTTCGGGCGATCTGAGCGCGAAGTTCTCTAGTAAATTCTGCAGGGAATCTAACCGCGACTTTTGAGTTGTGTAGGCGATTTGTTGCTCAGCGTCATAACCTGTCAATTCATGCTTGAAGATCAAACGGGCGTTTTCGCCCACCGATCCGATGACGTATTTGGCCAAGAATATTCGCCTAGGTACGTTGAGGTCATCTAGGATCAGAATTGGATTGGAGTCATCGTTTAGAAGAAGTGAATAAAGATAGTCAGATACCACGTATTTTTGTCGATTCAATCATCATCTTCGACTTGAAACACACGAATTGAATAAAGCGATAAAGTATTTGTGTGAGGAGTCTAGGACATGTATGGAGGTTGCTTAATCGTGATGTCCAGGTTCGAAAAGGAAGGCCAGCGATTAGTCTGCGAAAAATGCGGTTTCGAAACGAACAGCCAGGAGATTTTCGCTCTACACAAGAAGAATTGCCCTCGAATTTGATGTGCATCGTACAGAGCGAACATTCGTCTTATCATGAACGTTAATCTCGTGATTCTCAGATGAGAATGATTAACGGATTCGCATTCTATGATTACTGTCAGTACTGCAAGATGATAACGAAGTATAGGATTGAAACGGATAACTCTTCGGCGATTGGAGTTTGCGAATCCTGTGAACACTCGCAAGCATTAGCTGAACTGAATGAGATCTTTTATCAAAAGACGGGCTTGTGGGTAACCAGATTCAAGATGAGCAACATGAATAACGTTGTCACAGGCAAACTCATCCATGCGCTCCATTCATGACCATGTATTCAGACAATTTAGTCACGCTCTCCCATCATGGGAACCACGAAACAATTCATGCATGAAGATTCGCCAATGAAATTACATTCTTTCGATTCCCGTCAAAAAACGAGTTTCGGTTTTCAGTGTAACATTCTGGTTCTGTGTGGGACTGCGCACCTAAATTTGTGATCACGCGGAAAAAAATGGTGAAGAAAAAATTTCATGCGCGTCGACATGGGATGGAGCAACACTTAAATGTGGATTTATTAACGATATTGGAAAATCGGAAATTTTAACGGAGGACCTCGAGTACAAAATTTGTCAACTAGACCATATGCTTACAGGCATGTATTGGCAACACTCCACGGTTGTCGACTAAACCTTCTTGACGATGACAGAATGCTACTGAACGTCGCGGTGCGAGGAATTCGAAATGCGCATATGCAATTAGCGAAAACCAAAACACAAAACCCTCTCGTTTATCGCGTGACTGATGACATAATGGGTGGAGGCGTTAGCATCAACGCGCTCATCACTACAAGTCACTTGACAATTCACACGTCGGTGTTGCACCGAACCGTAGAATTTGATTGCGCGACTTGCGGCTGTGATAGCGATCCTTGGGCTGCACTGGAAACTTTCAAACGAGCACTGAAACCCACACATGTAACTATGCAATACGAGCACGATGAACTAAAAGCTGTCCCATTGCCCGTGATCTAGCGTATTTCTTTACACCTATCTTCATTTAGTTTCCTTACTGCAAAGTAAGATCTCGTATTCACGCGTATTGCGAGAGGCAAATTCCGCGACATTAATATGAGCTCGTGAAGCTACGCTGCAAGGTTTAATTCCCCCAATTTACTGCAAATCAATAAGATGGATCGGCCGTTGCTAGACTCAAACAGAATAAGGGCAGAAATCGCACGCCTATACGATAGGGACCCGCAAGGATGGCGAGTGTTAACTGGAAGAGACGGCCATGGATTCTACGACCTTCTCATCTCCCATGGAACTGAAGCTTGGCACCTGAAAGAATATCAGATCAATCCGTACAAGTTTGTGGGACTTGGATCCAGACTTCGAGACTTGCCTCAACCAGGTGGTTCTGAAGAAATGTACTTCGGCTTACGGCCGATAGGCGCTGATCAGATGAAGGAATTGGCCAGTGTTATAGACGATCCAATTAGCATGTCAGATCTTGCATCTCGCATTCTCAAACAAAGTCCGGTTGCGTCCAACGAGGCAGCAAATGTACCGGCGATTTTGCATGGTCCTATTTTACAATCCCCGCGACCAATCGAAGCTATCTCGAGTGCGCACTCCGAACTAGATGAAAAGTTACGCAGACAACTACGGCATATTATTAATCGCGATTTCCGACACACTGTAACCCCCTACATCTAAGCTCAAAGAAGATTTGTCAACGACTTTTTGAGGTTCGGAAGGATATCTCAGACCCCCTCGTCTCAGGCGTCTGACTTCGACAAATTGCATCGAATCTTTGATCCTACATGGATGATGAACGCTTTCTAAGATTCCATGATACTAATTAAGAACTGGAAAGGTGCATCGATATTTCGAAGATCTGTCGATGCGCCATGGATCCTGTTGACGTGCGAGCATTATCCAAAAGCTTCGAAACGAAGGAGGGCCCAATCCTTCGCAAAAGCAAAAAAACGTTAGTGGCAGTCGACGACATCAGCTTCAATGTACCCAAAGGAGAAATCTTTGGGCTCCTTGGCCCGAACGGTGCAGGGAAAACCACTACGATTAAGATGCTTTGCACTCTCATAACGCCCACATCTGGAGACGCGTTTATCAACGGAGTCAGTATCGTCGAAAATGCTCAGAAAGTTCGCGAGAACCTTGGAGTGATGCTGACCGGTGAACGAACACTTTACTGGAAATTAACTGGCCGAGAGAACTTGGAATATTTCGCTGCACTCTACCATTTGCAGCCTTCTGATAGCAGGACTCGGATCGATTACCTGCTTCAACTTCTCGGATTAAAGGATCGAGAGCACACCATTGTCGAGAATTATTCCACTGGAATGAGAATACGACTCTCGTTTGCTAAAGCACTTCTGAATGAAGCTCCAGTCCTACTTTTTGACGAGCCGACCGCCAGCTTGGACCCTCAATCGTCACGTCTAATCCGCGATGTAATTCGAAGTTTGAAGAAAGAGGGGCATGCTATAATTTTGACCACGCACAACATGGACGAAGCTGATCTCCTTAGCGACCGAGTGGCGATCACTGACCATGGAAGAATTGTACGTTTAGGCTCACCTTCAGAACTCAAAGATAAGATGAAAAGCAACGATATTATTGAGATTGAAGCAGTCAACCTTTCGGACCAAACCGTCAACACCCTCCAATCGTTCAGCGAAATTTCGAAAGTCGCTCTTTCTACGAAAGATTCCAATGATAACAAAGGAATACTCAGAATCCATGCGGAGAAAGGAAAAGAGGTTCTGCCTAGACTGTTAGAATTCTTAGTACGCAAGCAGATCTCTATAACTAAAGTGAGTTTCATCGAACCAACGTTGGAAGACGTATTCATATCAGAAACCGGAAGGAGTCTGAGAGACTAGTGAGAATGATTTCCGGACTCAGGGGCACTCTAGGTGTGCTGGCGGCAATCTTCTGGAAGGGAATGAAACATTATCTACGATACCCTGGCTCTCTTCTAATTTACCTCATGCTTCCCTTTCTCTTCACGATGCTAATCTTCGGGATGGGTCGCTTCATAGGTGGTGGCAACGCGGCCCTAAATTTCGCTACGCGAACTGGAACTAGCAATGTCTTAGTGTACGAGATGCTTGGTGGCGCGGTTTGGATGACAAGTTGGGTCGTCGTCGAGGACGTCGGTGTTGCATTACGAGACGAACAGATGAAAGGAACTCTGGAACAGAATTTCCTGGCGCCCGTGAACCGGTTCACACTTTTGATAGGCATAAGCCTTACAGATATCGCCATAACAACTGCGATTTTTCTGGTAGTTGTCGGGGCTACTCTTGTCTTCACGATGCCAGGAGCTTACCTGGCCTTCTTTCAAGCCTTTTTGATATTGTTGATTGGGTTGATTCCGCTGTTCGGTCTAGGTTTCTTCTTTTCTGGATTCGTTATCAAGTTTAAGGAACCATACATCTTCACTCAAATGGTCAATCTGATTTTCGGAACGTTGACGGGCACATACTATCCGGTCACGATTCTTCCCTATTGGGTACAATTTCTCTCCGGCGTATTGCCTCAGACTTACGTTATCAGCAATATGCGGCAGATAATTCTAGCAAATCAAACCTTAGTGAGTCTCTACGGTAGCATCTTCATACTGCTAGCACTAGCTGTAGTATACCCAACCTTGGGATACCTTGTCTTCAAGAAATTAGAGAAGGACGCGAGTGTTACCGGTGAACTATCCAAGTATTAATGGACTGAATCGGCTTGCAGTGGAGTTCAAAGCCGCATTCATGAAGGACTTACGATCGTACCTTCGTTATCCTGCATGGCTTATCGGTGATCTGATAAGTACTCCGTTATGGTTTTTCTTCTTCGCCGTGGGTGTAACGCTCTTCGCGCCAACCACGCAGACATCAGAATATCACGGTTTCAGTTTCTTCTTTTTCGGTTTCATCTTCATAGTTCTATTTAGTACAACTATCTGGGGGGTAGGTCAGAGTGTGCGGAATGAACAGATGGCAGGAACATTGGAACAATTCTTCCTCGCGCCTGCTAACCGATTGACGTTGATTGTGGGACGATGGGCGCGAATTTTCGTAACGGACCTACTTGTTGTAGGGTATACAACAGGTCTCCTCTATCTTTTCGGTGGAGGACCACTCCCTCTATACGAACCGATACCCTTCACCTTTGCATTGGGCCTGTTTGAAGTGGGGTCAATTGGTTTTGGCCTATTCTTTGCCGGTTTAACAATGAAATTGAAATCATACAACACACTCTCTAACTTGGTGTTTTTCGGTTACATGATTTTGACCGGAGCCCTTTTTCCAGTTACTGTGATCCCGATGCCATTCCGTTATGTGTCGCTTGCAATTCCATTCACATATTTCATCGACTTGATGCGACATGCAGCGCTACTTACGCCTACTATCCTTCCCGAAAGCCTCGAGTACGTTACAGCCATTATCGTTGCGGTCGTCATGTTCCTTGTCGGCCTGACTACATTCAATTGGATCGAACAGGACGCTAGAATCCGAGGTTCAATTGCAACGAATTAAAGCGATGACAGATGGATTATAGGGAACTGGGAAAATCGGGACTCAAAGTTTCCGTCATAGGATTAGGGACATGGCAATGGGGTAGTCGCGAGTGGGGTTGGAATCAGCTCTATGCAGAGAAAGATGTTCGAGCAGCTTTTCAAAAAGGTTTGGAACTTGGAATCAACTTCATAGACACAGCCGAAATATATGGCCATGGCAGATCTGAAGAGATCCTTGGCAGAGCAATCCATGGTTTTCGCGATCAAGTCATAATTGCCACAAAAGTGTGGCCGTGGAATCTGAGCTATCGAAAGGTGCTACGATCTGCAGAGAAGAGCTTGGGCAGACTGGGAGCTGATATAATCGATCTATACCAAATCCATTGGCCAAACCAACTTGTGCCGATTAGGAACACTATGAAAGCCATGAAAAAACTCGTTGACTCAGGCAGAGTGCGATGCGTCGGAGTTAGTAACTTCAATGTAAAACAGATGAAAGCGGCGCAGGAGGCCTTGATGCCAATTGAACTTGCCTCAAATCAGGTGAAATACAACCTGCTTGATAGAGGAATAGAACGAGAACTCTGTCCTGCCGCATTCGCTTCACACGTAACAATCATCGCCTATAGTCCGTTGGCAAAGGGTCTTCTCACTGGCAAGTATATTGCAGGGTCAAAACCAAACAGCTTTGTCCAACGCGCGAGCCCTCGATTCTCTAAGAGGAACCTTGCCAAATTTGATGAAGCGTATAAACTCTTGAAACACATCGGAGACGCGCACGGGAAGACCATCGCTCAAGTTGCGTTAAACTGGTTGATAAGCAAAGAAGACGTTGTCGCAATACCAGGCGCAAAACGCCCGGTTGACGTAGAAGATAATGCTGGCGCAGCAGGCTGGCAACTTACTTCTGGTGAAATCACCGCGATGGAGACAAGCGCTAATCAAATCAATTTCGACAAGATGAGCGGCTTGCCAAATCTTATCCGTGGATTGATCCCAATCTGAGCGAGCAGGAAACCGGCTCTGTGCCAAGCCTTAGAACATTTAAGCAGTAGGACTCCTTAATTGTTCTCCTCTAAGGGAGCTGTGGTTGGCGACACTTCGGCTAGGATACTGGGCGGCACAGGAGCAATACGACCCGCAGAGACTCCTCCAGTATGCTGTCCATGCTGAAGTTGTAGGCTTCGACATGATTGTAACCAGCGATCATTTTCATCCCTGGGGTGATACCGGCGGACAATCGGGCTTCCCCTGGATTTGGCTCGCATCTGCGGCGGAGAAGACACGGAAAGTTGAACTTGGAACCGCCGTAACGACGCCACTCTATCGCTATCATCCAGCCATAGTAGCACAGGCATTTGCCACTCTTGACAATCTGTACCCCGGCAGGATTTTTGTAACCCTGGGAACTGGACATGCGATGAATGAGATTCCACTCGGATTCAAGTGGCCAGGCTTTGAGGAGAAAGTCGCACGCCTTGAGGAGTCTTTGGAGGTTATACAGAAGCTCTGGCAAGGAGATTTTCTGACTTACAATGGTAAGTACTATCAGCTTGACAAAGCAAAACTCTACACGAAACCAAAGACGAAGATTCCGATATACTTAGCCACATCAAATGAGCGCGTCGCACGAATTGCGGGACAATTCTGCGATGGCATCTTGACTAACCCGAGAAGTCTTGATCGATTCAACAAGATAGTACGTGCGATGGAGAAATCAGCAATCAGGGTTGGCAGGGACCCAAAAAAAATGAGCAAGAGCATGGAATTCAAAGTGGCTTACGATATTGATTACAATCGAGCACTAAAATCTGCAATGTTTTGGGCGACAACTGCAATTCCACGCGAAAAACGCGAGAATGTTTGGGATCCACGTGAATTACAATCTCTCGTGGGGCCTGAAGAAGAAAGAAAAATCAAAGACTCTTGGCTGATTACGACGGATTCCGATGATATCATCAGACGATTAGGCGAGTTCCTGAAAATGGGATTTGACCGGGTGTATATTCACAGCGCCAGCCCCATCGAAGAGAGATTTCTGAATTTGCTTGGTAGGGAAATTCTGCCTTGGATGCGCGAGTACTACGAAAGCCTATTTCGTCCTGTACGCACATTAGCAGTCGAATAGCTCGAACTGAATCGGATTTCCTTATGATGTTACGGAATGGTGCCATCGGAGAATGTATTCGGGAAGTCGAAGACCGCGCTCTGCAACTTTTTCAACCAAGTATATTGGAAGTGGACTTAATCCAAAAGCAGTTTTGACGTAGAAACTGTTTGGTCGTCCCTGAAGCCCATTTCCTTCTATTGTAAATGTGAGATCTGAACTAGCAGCAATGGTGCTATCAGGGTTCCCAACGATTGAAGCTACTATTGCTCCCATCCGTTTGAAATTCTTACACCACCCAGCAACTATCTCGGTCTCTCCACTGTGAGAAATTACGACCAAGACATCTCCTGCTCGAGGCGCAGGCGTATTTGATTCTCCCGCAACATAGATTTGATCGCCCATCGCCCGCTTCACATGTCCTACGCGGACTGCCGTCATGCGGGCGACTTCTCGTCCGCTTCCCAACCCAACAAAGAAGCATGAATGCCTCTGCTCCAGCGCGTTTACAAGTCCTTTGAAAAAGTCTGAATCCACTATTTGATCTACAATAGAGCCTATCTCCGTGAACAATGTCTTAGATCGAGCAACAACTCGATCTGCAGGGGCTTCCTCGTAGAGTGCTTCCGCGATGGATTGAAAGAGGACTCCGGTGCCGAGTATGAATAAGTCCTCCAGGATTCCGGTGCTCCTGAACTCTTTCGATTCCATAGGTGCCTCATCCGGTTCGCGCCCTTTCAGAACAAGGACGTTTCCATAACGTGTGCCAAGCTTTCCTATTGGTGAATCACGTTCCGAAGTGATGACGTCGATTCTAAAGTCTCTGGGATTTCCTTTCTCAGCAACATACATTGCAAGCTGTTGGGCATCAAGTAGTGGCATCAAAGATTTTCCGCTTCCAGAATTTATGAGTAGACAGACTTGGCCAAAGCGCTGCTTGAGAATTGGTGCAGCTTCGATCATATTTCTGCCGGGGAAGCCTATGTCTCCTCGGTCTAAGACAAGTTTGCCTCCACGCATCTTTGCCATTTCACTACATGCGATGCTGAGTGCTCCCTTTGACCTTCCTTCTCCAGATGGTAGAATCACTCCGGCGCCCATAATATCATGATATAGAGCTTCGATATCGGCTGGGTTCGTTTGTTCTAGATTCTGGTATACACGATTTACGAACGTCAAATTGCTGACTTCGTTTGACATGTCTTTCTCCAGCGCGGGAAGCTGCCGATTCAGTCTTGGTAGATATTCTTAGATAAGTGGTTTCGCTTCCCATTACTTGCGTCTAATCTGATTCTGAGAAGCCTGATTATGAATCAGAGTTCATCGCTGCTTTTCAGCCACGAGAACGATGCCGACCGCTTAAGTAGCGTCAATCGAACTGACCAATCGAGGCTGTCGCATTGGTCCGTTTGGAGAGTGCCGTAACGCGTACAGCCTTGAGCATAGCCGATTGGCAGGCAAAACTCGGTAATCTCTTACGTTCATCTTCGAAACATAAGATCGTTTTCATAGGGGTTGGTCATCCTCTCCGGGGAGACGATTACGTAGGCAGCTACGTTGTCAAAGAACTCATCAAACGTGGTGAACGTAAGCCGATCAATGTGGATTTCTTGGATGCTGAAGACAGCGTAGAATCTGTTATTACAAAAGCTTACCAGGCCAAGCACATTATATTTATTGATTCGTGCGAAATGAATGTTCAACCGGGAGAGATACATCTAATCTCAGTATCTGAGACTGACTATCCATTCTTCACGACTCACGGAATTCCCTTGAAGCTCTTGTCCGAGCGGCTACTGCCTCAGAGTAAGGTTTGGGTTCTGGCTATTCAACCCAAACAAGTGGAATTTAGCGAGAAAATGTCGCCAGAAGTTAGTGAAGCAAGTATGTTGGTTTCAAAGTTCATCCTCGAGAAATTGTTGGAAGCAGATTGATCATTGATAGTCGATTTTGATCTGTTTGGCACAATCCTGTCGGTTATAGTGTTCGTATTCGCCTTCTACTTCTTAGTTGGCAGGTTAGGAAAGGTTAGCACCGGGAGCGGAACCAAGTTTGACGCATTCTCTGGCGGCGAAGAATTACCTCCAGAACGTGGAAAGTACCATTCTGAGCTGTTCGTTTATGCGGCGCTATTCGTCGCGTTCGAAGTCGTTGGTTTGTTGATTGCGAGTTCGATAGCTGCTCGTCAATTAATCTGGCAGCTACTCTTCGCACTTGCGGGGGGATTCTCACTATTCGTGCTTATGGTATGGTTTGTGGGAACTGGAGGTGCTGAACTTGCTTGATAAAATCTCAACTTGGGCTAGAAAACGTTCACCATGGGTGTATCACATCAACGCCTCATCATGTAATGGCTGCGACATCGAACTTGTGGCAAGTCTCACTCCCACATATGATATTGAGCGATTCGGGGCAGTGCTGGTCCCGAGTCCTAGGCATGCTGATGTCCTAATCGTGACAGGGACCGTGAATGCTCAGACAAGAGATAGACTCAGAAAAGTGTACGACCAGATGCCTGAACCAAAGCATGTTATTGCGTTAGGAGCATGTTCAGCGGCCGGCGGTGTTTTCAAAGGCTGCTACAATGCAGCCCAAGGCGTGCAGGACGTTATCCCTGTCGACATGTTCATTCCAGGTTGTCCTCCTAGGCCCGAAGCTATCATGTACGGAGTACTCAAATTGCTGGGAGAAGTGAAATGAGCGAGATATTCCTTCGAAGAGCAGAATCATGCGCAGCGGATGCAAAGACCAAAGTGACCAAGCTGCGCGATCATGAACTCCTAATTGAAGTGGAACAGGAACATGTCAAGCCGTTAATCACCAAGCTCTGGACTGATGGAATTACCCGTCGACTCTCTACGATAACTGGACTTGACTTGGGTCAGAAGCTGGGAATAGTCTACCACTTTTGGCAGAACGAGGATGCATTACACGTTAGAACGACTGTTCCGAAAACTAACGCGATTGCAGTATCAATAGTTGAGATCATACCCGGCGCAATCCTGTACGAAATGGAAATTCATGACATGTTCGGAGTTACATTTCTCGGAAACCCATGGATGGATAAGAAACTGCTTCTCCCAGAAACTTGGCCTGATGACTTACCTCCACCTTTACTGAAAACATCGAAACCGGCTGAAATTCGTAAACGATTGAAATTGGAGGTAGAAAACAAATGAACGAGACAGATAGGAAAATGGAATCCGCTGGCCTCATGAAGTACTCGACGGAGAACCTCGTCCCGTTCGGACCTATTCATCCAGCACTCAAGGAACCTGAATACTTCAAACTCGTTCTCGAGGGTGAAAAGATCGTAGAGGTCATCCCAAGGATTGGCTACGTTCACAGAGGGTTGGAAAAAGCCGCTGAGAGTCGGCCATGGGTTCAGAACATGTACATGTTCGAGAGAACCTGCGGCATCTGCAGCTTCGTACACAGCCTCTGCTACGGCCAAGCAGTCGAAGGATTGACAATGTATGAGGTCCCCAAACGCGCCAAGTACATTCGACTCATAGTTGCAGAACTAGAAAGAATTCACAGCCACCTGCTTTGGGTCGGCTTGATGGGACACTGGGCAGGGTTCGAAACACTATTCATGTGGGTGTGGCGCGACCGCGAGATAGTTCTCGATATTGTCGAGGCAATCTCCGGGAACCGAGTTCACAAATCGATGAACGCCTTTTGCGGGGTTAGGCGTGATATGCCCGAAAACATGGAAGACCGGATAGTCGAGAAAATGAAATACCTAGCGGATCGAGCCCGTTACTATAGGGAAATAATCGATACAGAAGAGACGATGCTCGAACGAACCGAGAAGGTTGGCAAAGTCAGCGCAGATACTGCAGAGAAATTATGTGCTGTTGGTCCGATGGCCCGCTATGTGGGAATTCAACACGACATACGCTTGAATGACCCTTACGCTGCATATGACGAGGTTCCTTTCAGTATCGTTACGCGAAACGAAGGAGATGTCCAAGGTCTCCTGCGACTACGGCTCGATGAGATACTCGTTTCAACTGACCTCGTTACGTATGCGGTGAAACACCTGCCAGAGGGGCCCATTAGAGTGAAGATTCCTCCTATCATTCCTGCAGGAGAACACTCTTCACACTGTGAAGCTCCGAGGGGCGAAATATTCTACTACGTTAAATCAACAGGCGGCAGAACACCCGACCGCGTGAAATCGCGTCAACCCACAATGGCGAATCTTCCTACAGCTCTTGAAATGCTGAAAGGACAGACAATCGCTGACGTGCCCATCGTTCTCACTGCAATCGATCCCTGCTTCGGATGCATGGATCGAATGTCGTTCCTAGACAGTGAAACTAACAAAATTTGGACATGGTCCGGCGAACAACTGCGACAGTACGGAATAAAATACTACAAACAACGGAGGACATAGAACTGATTTCCCAGATTGCTGAGGCAATCATCTTCCCCGGCGCGATCTTCACGATCGGCGTTGGATTTCTCTTCGACTGGTTAGATAGGAAGACAGCTGCTCGGATGCAGGGGCGAATTGGACCAAAGATAGCCGGTCCCTCGGGTGTACTGCAACCACTTGCAGATTTCATTAAACTACTTTTCAAGGAAGAAGTCATCCCGTCCCATGCCGATAGGACCATCTTTTTGTTCGCGCCTGCCCTATACTTCCTTACACCTTTACTTTCAATGCTCTTCATTCCCATTCTCGGACTCAATTCGACAGCTGGGTTCGACTATGATGTACTGGCGATCTTGTTCCTGTTTGCCTTCGCTGCTTTTGTAGTCGCAGTGTTAAGTTATTCGTCTGCAAGCAGCTTCACGACGATTGCCACGGGCAGGTTAGTTCTCCAGTATGTAAGTTACGAGATCCCGTTGGTACTCTCAATCATAACGGCTGTATTGTACACGCGTAGCCTTTCAGTCGAGGGAATCGTACTTGCGCAGAGCAAATTATGGAGTATTTTTGTGATACCGTTCGCTTTCGCTGTGTACATTATTGCTCTCATGGCTGAGTTGGAAAAACCACCCTTCGACATTCCTAGCGCTAAGACGGAGATAGTAGCTGGGTGGTTAACTGAATTCTCTGGTCGACCACTTGGATTTCTGAAGTTGACTAAAGAAGTGAGCTACGTCTTCGGCTCGGCGCTCGCAGTCTCACTATTCCTTGGTGGTCCACTCGGCCCGGAAATCCCCGGAGTCCCATCTTCGATACTTTACTTCTGTTATTTCATGATCAAACTGTTAGCCGTCGGATTTCTGATCTTCGTTCTCAAGACTGCGATGGCGCGCATTAAGATTGGTCAGGCAACTGAGCTCTTCTGGAAAATACTGACTCCAGTCAGCCTCGGACAGATCATCCTTGTTCTAGTGCTTATTCAAGGAGGAGTCTTGGTTGCCTCGTAAACGTAGCAGGAGAGGAGCTGGGGTTGCAATTCCCCAAATGTTGCATACTATGCTGGAAAAACCAAGCACCCGTACGTACCCGTATCAAAAAGTGGATCTACCTCTCCGATTTCGCGGAAAACTTGACATTGATCCTGATAAGTGCACGGGTTGCCAAGTCTGCTCGCTGGTTTGCCCGGCCGGCGTAATTAGCATGGTTGATCTTGGAACAAGAAAGGTTGGAGACAGGGAGCTCCCAGTAAAACGGCCGCTGTTTGACTTAGCAACCTGCATTTTCTGCGGTGAATGCGTCGACAACTGCGCGTTCAAAGCTCTTGAGATGACGAAACAATTCGAACTGGCAACGCCGAACAAGAAAGATCTGATAATGAACAAGGCGACAATCCGGTGACATACGAAATTACACTGTTTCTCGGCGTGATGTTAGTTGGTGTAACGATTGTCGCGCTTTTGGTCCGTAAGCTCGTCTGGTCTTTGATCATGCTATTCTATTCGAGCATAATTTTTGGATTGATACTTATGACGTATGGGGCGACCTTTGCCGGGTTATTCCACATAATCACATTCGCCGGAGCGGTATCTGTTCTGTTTATGGTTATACTGATGATCGTTGGTGGTCAAGCCCTTAGTTCTACAGACAAGCTTCGAGGGGAGAATTATGTTGGCATGTCGCTCGCTATACTGGCAGCAATACCTCTCGTATTGCTGGTCTCCAATTTTGCTCCGCTGCCGAATAGGATCGATGAACAATCACAGCTTGCGCAACTGACGTTCCAGATTAACACTCCACTAAGTTTTCTGTGGAATATACGATCATGGGACCTGCTGCTAGTAGTCATTCTCGTGGCAGCAGCAATGCTTGGTGTTATGAACTTATTCTCACGTGAAGGTTCTGTTGAGAGATGAACGAACAGCAGCTATTACAGGTATTCGCGGCCATGCTCTTCCTTTCTGGGTTCGGAGCTATCGCTTCCACTAGGAACCTTGTTAAGATGATAATGGGCTTTCAAGTTATGATATGGGGCGCTAATCTAGCATTATTTGCGGGTGGCCTCGTAAATGGTCAAGCCACTTTCTTCTCTTCATCTCTTGTTATACTTTCCATCTCAGTAGGTGCTAGTGTTGAAGCATTAGCATTGTCACTCGTAATTCTGACCTATCGAAAATACGGGACTCTGAATCCGTGGGAGATTAGGAGACTAGCGCATTGACAGCGTTCTACGCTGAATGGTTAGTTTGGGCACTACCGTTCATCTCAATACCAATCGTGTTGCTCCTGTCGCGTTGGCCGAAGATTCGAAACTGGTTCGCTGCTGCAGTCGTAGGAACGACATTCTTACTTGCGATTAGTCTTATTGTAGAAGAGCAATCCAATGGACCAATTACGTCATCTGTCTCATGGCTATCAGCGTACGGCATCCAGTTAACTGTACATGTAGATGGGTTAGCAGCATTCCTGGCAGCCGTTGTAAATTCGCTAGGGTTCCTAATTGTAGTGTATTCACAGGGATACATGGGTCATGAGAAAGGGCTGCCCAGGTACTACGCGCTGGTTCTACTATTCATCGGCGCAATGACAGGATTGGTGATCGCAGGCAACTTCCTACAACTTTACATATTCTGGGAAATTGTTGGAATATGTTCAGCCTTTCTCATATCATTCTGGTACGACAGACCTGAAGCGGTTCGCGCCGGGCTTAAGGCGTTCCTGGTTACGCGGGTTGGCGACGCAGCGCTGCTGCTCGGTTTCGTTTGGCTCTACGCATCTACCGGTACAGTTGACTTTCAGAAATTGTCATCGTTAGCATCACAGGGTTTCGTGCCTCTCTCACTTTTGACGGCAACTGGACTCCTCATACTCATCGGCGCGATGGGCAAATCAGCGCAAGTGCCGCTTCACGTGTGGTTGCCGGATGCTATGGAAGGGCCGACGACCGTAAGCGCCCTCATTCATGCAGCAACCATGGTTAATGCGGGAGTGTACCTAATTGCAAGAACATACCCGATTTTCTCATCAAGCCAAACCTGGGTGACTACGGTTGGATGGGTAGGCGTTATCTCAGCCCTATTAGCAGCAAGTATAGCGACAGCGACTACTGACATAAAACGGGTTCTTGCATACTCGACTATCAGCCAGCTCGGTTTCATGTTTGCGGCGTTAGGAGCTGGCTCGCAGGGTGGTTGGTTCGCATCGCAATTCCATTTGATGAGTCAAGGGTTCTTCAAGGCGCTCGGTTTCCTCGCTGCAGGTTCGATCATTCACATGCTTGGAACGCGAGACATGGAACAGATGGGAGGGTTGCGAAAACGGATGCCCATCACTTTCATCGCATTCCTCTTTTCCGCCCTGGCGATAGCAGGAGTACCACCCTTCGTTGGATTCTGGAGCAAAGACCTGATCATTACAGAACTATTCCTATCTGGACAAAATATCCAGGTGCTTCTCATGGGTTTGGCGTCAGTGCTAACATCGTTCTACATGTTTCGTGCACTTTTCAAGGTCTTTTTCGGTCCAGAAAGCAAACTTGCCGTGGAAAAGGACCTGCACGAGTCCCCCAGGATCATGACAGTCCCTCTCCTCATTCTTTGCGCCAGCGTTCTCGTTCTCGGGTTTACTGAAGACTGGGCGGCCTATCTGCTAGGCGGAGCTGCAAGCCATTCATGGATTGTATTTTCAGTGCCAATAATCGGTGTATCAATGGCGGCGATCCTTGTAGGTTTTGCACCATCATACATGGCGTTCTACCGGGGAAGACCTAACCCGAAGGAACTGCTCCAGTCACACCCAGCATTGGGCGCTCTAAGAAACATTCTGCTCGCAGGTTACGGATTTGACGCGCTTTACCTAGCCGCCTTCGTAAGGCCACTCTCGAAAATCTCGGAAGGCATTAGGAGAATGCAGACAGGCATTCTGGGGAAGAATCTGTGGCCAATCCTCGCAGTACTATTCCTCTTAGTGTTATGGATCGTGATGAGACCATGACTTACGATTGGACACTCCTCCTTACGACATTTTTCCCAGGATTTGTAGGTGCATTCGGTATTCTCCTGATGGACCTTAAGCTGAAGAATAGTAAGCATCGATCCGCGGTTAGTGGAATAATCTCCTTAGCTGCGTTCGCCTTCATCACGTTGAGCAATTGGAACCAAGCCTCCCTCGTCTTAGGGTTAGGAAGTACTGTTACCATTCAAGTGGAACCAACTCTCCTAGCCACGACGTTCACTCTGACGCAATTAGGTATCTACATCTCGACGATTGCACTCATATTATGCGTACTTATCACGATCTATTCAATCGCTTATTTATCGAAGGATAGAAACGCCGCTCTCTTCCAGTCGTTGATTCTACTGCTTTACTTGAGCATATACGCAGTCACAGTCTCCGGTGATTTGCTAACCTTCTTCATCGGGTGGGAAGGAATGAGCGTTGCTGCCTACGGTCTGGTAGCTTTCCATAAGGAGAGCTGGGAAGCCATTGAAGCAACTGTGAAGTATCTTCTAATGAGTGGTATAGGAAGTCTGACAGCACTCTATGGTATCGCATTAGTTTACGGCTTGACCGGTTCACTTAACATCGAAGCGTTCGCAAAAGCATTCACCGATCCGACGCCCATCGGGGTTCTGGCAGTAGTTTTCATCTTCGTTGGGTTCGGTGTAGAGGCCGCAGTTGCACCCTTACACATGTGGTTGCCTGATGCGCATCCAGCAGCGCCAAGTCCTATGAGTGCACTACTGTCAGGCATTATTATCGAAGTTGGCAGCTTTGCCTTCATTCGTCTCTTAGGAGGAATCCTAACTCTTCCTTCGTACGCGGTTGTCGCACAACCGTTGCTAGCGATAGCGGCTGTAGGTACGATGTTCATTGGTAATCTATCGGCCCTACACCAAGATGATCTGAAGCGATTGTTAGCCTATTCCAGTATAGCCCAAGTCGGTTACATTCTGCTTGGAATAGCTACATTGACCCCGGCAGGATTCTCAGCCAGTGTCTTTCACATATGGAACCATGCTCTGTTGAAGGGAATGTTATTCCTCCTCGCTGGCGTTGTCACTTTTCAGATTGGAACGAGGAGTCTCAAGGAGATGACAGGACTAGGAAAGAAGAATCCGATTTTAGCAATTCTCTTCACCCTCAGCGCTCTCGCCATGACGGGAGTTCCTCCCTTCGGATTGTTCTGGAGTGAGTTCCTTATTGTTCTCTCGAATCTCGCCGTTGGTTCGTCTGTACTCACAGGAGCGGTTATCCTCATGTTGGTCAATCTATTGATCTCCATAACCTACTATTTCCGTATAATCCGGACAATCGCTTTTGGACAACCCAGTAATGCCGTGAACGCAAATGGCGGGAGAATACCTAAACTACTTATCCTCCCATGTGTCATATTAATTTCCTTAAGCTTGATAACTGGCCTTTACCCGAATATGTTCTACCAACCTGCGTTGAATGCGGTGAAAAGTATCCTTGTCGGATTTTCAAGGTGATTTGAGATGAGTCCAGTTGGAAGAGAGCGAATAATCAAAGACATTCAAACCGTCGACCAAGCTGTGAAAGCCGAAAAAGACGTTGAGAGCGGCTACCATGGCGTAATCGATGAGAACATCGCTTATTGGCTCGCAGTAGAGGAGGATATAGTAGAAAGCTACACCAAACTTGTGGGTCAAACGAAAAATAAGAAAATCATCACAACACTATCCAAGATAATAGCAGATTCAAAGAACCACATTAGGATGCTAACTTCGATCAATAAGGCATTTACGAAAATAATGAATGACGAGCAACGTCATGCAAAGTTACTGGAATCACTTCGAGAAGAATTTCACAAATAGTCACATCAAACCTCTCGATCCATAGTGTCCCAGAGAGAAGCAGGAGAAATATGGGAGTGAACCCACTATGTATAGTGCGGCCCTCCGTCCCGAGTCGAAGTCAGTTTGAACGAAAATCGTCGCTTTAGGCATAAAATGCTGACAGAGATCCATGAACAGCCCGCAGCCTTGAGGAGGACTCTTGATCGAACCCGTGATGACGTAGAACTGATCGCGAAAAGGAACGCTCGCAAGATTAGAATGATTTACTTCACAGGGAGTGGCACGAGCTATCATGCATGCATCGCTGCCAACTACCTCGTGTCGAGGGTAACTGACTATCCTTCAAGCACCCTCCCTGCGTCAGAATTTTCAGCGTGGACGGGTATGGCTGGACTTCATTCTGGCGCCTGGTTAATTGCGATTTCACAATCTGGAGAAAGTCGAGACGTAATAGATGCCGCACGGTCAGCCAAGCTCTCAAAAATGCACGTTTTAGCCGTAACGAATGACGCTCAGAGTAAACTTGCTAAACTCGCTGATTTCTCCATCGCTTCGCAAGCGGGGAAGGAGGAAGCGATAACAGCGACGAAAAGTTTCACTGCGACGCTACTTGCTACTTATGAGTTTGTTACCGCTTTGACAAAACATGATGAGCTAGATTCGGAACTAGACAAATTGCCCAGCCAAGTCGAGGAAACGCTACGACACTGTGAGAATAAGTGCAAAGCGATTGCATCTAAATTCCATAACCGAGAATTTCTCTTCCTCCTAGGAAGCGGAGCGAATTATGCTTCGGCTCTTGAAGGAGCATTGAAGCTGAAGGAAAGCTGCAACATCTACGCAGAAGGTTTCGCAACTAGAGAATTTCTGCACGGACCGATGCAACTTGTGGATAAGAGAACTCCGGTTTTCATCCTGCAGCATGAGCTGTCTGATGAATCAGTGGAACTGACCGATCGATTCAAACGGCTTGGGGCACCCACTATAATAGTTGGGCCCGATACTGCAGCTATGGGGAGTGAAGCAATCGAAATCCCTGCTGGCGTCAACGACGTCTTCCAACCTATGAGCTATGTAATCCCACTGCAGTTATTCGCCTATTATTCTTCCATATCTCGAGGTCTGAATCCTGATCAGCCGACTAAACTCAAGAAGGTAGTTGAATGAGTTCGAAATTGAAAGCGATCGTATTTGGAATTGATGACGTACTGTATGACGCTACGCTCCAGAGTTCAAATGCCCGTCTTAGTGCCGTTAAAGCGATGGTTGAAGCTGGTCTCCCTGTCGACGTAGAAACGGCCTATCGCACATTAGAGGAAATCGTCAAAACCGTCGGTCCCGACAGTACAAAACATTTCGATAAGCTTTTGGAGAAACTGGGTCTTGACTGGAAACCATCAGTCGTTGCCGCCGGCGTAGTGGCATATCGGAGCACGAACCCTGTCTTCCTCAAACCTTACCCGGATACAGTTCCAACGCTTTTGAAACTCAGAGACCAAAAGTACAAACTTGGAGTCGCTTCTGACGGTAAATCGGTTAAGCAGTGGCAGAAACTCATCAGTCTAGGGTTACAGCATTTGTTCAATTATGTCGTGACTTCCGAAGATCTCAAACTCGAACACTTGTCTGACGCAGCGCTAAAACGGGTACTTGACGATTTAGGAACCCATCCGTCAAGTGCAGCCTTTGTAGATGTCAACCTGGACAAGTTAGACATAGCTGATCGAGCAGGTTTGATCACAATTCGTCTAAGGAAAGGTCAAGCAAGACATGAGAAAACGAAAGGTAACCAGCCCCGATACGAGGTTAGTACGCTTAGCGAACTTCCCCAAATTCTGGTTAAACTATGAATCATTCTTACCCAGCAGTATCTTGATAATTCTGAGCGTTAAACCCCAGATGATGTGGCCCCTGTAGACATATGAATCAACATTGAATTCTCGGTGATCAACATCAACGTTGCTTTTCACAAGCCTACTACGCGCCAAGTCGTTGATTGATACCCAGAATACGTTGGCGACCTCCACGTTTGCACGGATTTTGACACTAGTCTTCAATTGAAAAATGAACGGAGCGACCTTAACTCTTCGAGTGCGCGCGTACACTACAGGCAGAGCTCCGAGGACTAAATGGTCTTTCAATGAAATGCCAACTTCTTCGCCCGTCTCACGTATAGCAGTTTCTAACAACGAGCGATCTTCAAGGGCTCTATGACCGCCTGGAAATGCGACTTGCCCGGACCAAGGGTCAGCAATTCTTTCAGTCCTCTGAATCAGAAGAAGTGAATCATTTGACCGTGACGAATCGATTATTACTGCAACCGCTGCGTCAGGAGGCTGATCGTCCGTAGATCTCTGAATCTGATCCGAGGGTTCCAGCCGGTTACGCAATGATTCAATGAACCCGGTAGTCATGTAATCGAGGCCTAGCGTGTGAAACGCTTTCAGATATTTACGTTAAACCAGTCAAGTTTTATCTGTAACTCGTCTTACGCATCAAATTAAGTGAAAACACATGTCTCTATCACTGGCGTTACAGAATCTTAGCAACTCTCGTCAAGAAATGACTCAATTCATGGTTGACATGCTGAAGATCAAAGCAGTCAACCCTGATGTCGGAGGGAAGGGCGAGTATGAACGCGCCATCTTCGTACAGAAATGGCTAGAAAGCCATGGAGCTGATGTTTCAAGATTCGATTTTGAGGACAGTAGAGTATCAGAAGGCGTCCGAGTAAACCTTACCACCATCATTGAAGGAGCAGACCGGAACAAAACACTCTGGTTCGCCGCCCATCTGGATACAGTTCCAGAGGGTGCACGAGAACTCTGGAACACTGACCCATACGATCCTGTTGTGAAAGACGGAAAGGTGTTTGGAAGAGGTTCCGAGGACAATGGGCAGGCAGTCGTATCCACTCTTTTCGCGTTCAAAGCGTTGAAGACTCTGCAGACAAAGCCGACCGTCAATGTGGGCTTCGCTTACGTATCTGATGAGGAAACTGGAAGCAAGTATGGCGTGATCCCAATGGTCGAAAAGGGCGTCTTCAAGACTCAGGATATGGCCATTGTTCCCGATACGGGCTGCAAAGATGGCAGTGAAATAGAGGTTGCCGAGAAGAGCATTCTTTGGCTGAAGATAACGACAAAAGGGAAACAAGTCCACGGAGCTCTCCCGTATAAAGGACTCAACGCTCACCGCATTGGCATGAAATTTGCATTACAAGTTGATGAACTGCTACACTCCAACTATTCTGAAACAGATCGACTCTTCGATCCTCCGGCCTCCACATTCGAACCAACGAAACATGAGTTGAATGTTGACAACATCAATACTGTCCCCGGCCTGGACGTGCAATATTTCGATTGCAGAATTCTCGCAAAGTACAAGTTGAGTGAAGTTATGAAGGATATTGAAAATGCCAAATTGAAAATTGAGAAGGAGACGGGAGCACGAATCGAGTTAACGCCGATCCAGTTTGAGGAGAACGTGGATCCCACACCAGTGAACAGTGTAATAGTTCAGAAGTTGAGAAGTGCTCTTAAAGAGCTGCGAGGTATCGAAGGTAAGCCGATAGGAATCGGCGGAGGCACCGTTGGCTTATACTTCAGACGAAAGGGGATCAATACTGCGGTTTGGTCAACACTCGACGATATGGCTCATCAACCAAACGAATATTGCAAGCTTGACAATATAGTGAATGACGCGAAAGTTTTCGTGCACGTCGCTCTAAATTGAGATCATATGACAGAGGCTGATTTTTCATTAAGGGTCTGCATCGCTCGACCATTCGATTACGAGGAAATTAGGCACCTTTGTAGGAGAGCAGTTGGTCCTGACGACTATGTTCTATGGATATTACGCGAGGTCATTAGCGGCAAAGGATTGTATCTCGCATGGATTAGAGATCGGCTAGTTGGAATGACCAGATTCGACAGATGTGTCGACGGGAGTGGATGGTTGAGTATGGCACGAATAGATCCCGATTGGCGAGGTCGAGGCGTCGCTCGATTTCTCCAAAGTGAATTAGCCAGTAGGGCAAAGAAACGTGGAATCAGGACCATGCGTCTATGGACCTTATCGACGAATTTTGCTGCCATACGCTCGTGCGAGAGAGGAGAGTTTCATAGGGTGTGCGAGGCTGTACATGTGTCACACGGTTTCAGGTCCAAGTCCCGTATTCAGGTCAAGTATTCCCGCTTACCTGGTCATGTGGGTTTGACTAAGGAAATCTTGAACTCGTTGTTTCTTTCACGGACGCGAGGATACTTCGCATACAAGAGGCATTTCGTCAAGGCTGACAAGAGACTGATCATGAAGATAAGTCGTAAAGGTGAGCTTTATTCTGACGCTGAATCTGCTTTCATCTTGACTAAACCCGAAAGCAGCTTCCATAGACAATCCTCAAGCTTCTGTATCCTAGAGGGAAATCCGGCTAGCGCTATGCGTCTTATACTCTCGAAAGCGAAGGATCTAAGAGTAGAGTGGGTTGGGGGTTATTTGCCGTATGACCGCCAGCTTATACGTGCTGCGAAGTCGAACATGTTCAAAGTTGATTCGTGGGGCGATCATTGTTTCGTTTTTGAGAAAAACATCTAGCTCCACGCGTTTAAGGAGCGAATAGGGTAACTGAAAGTAGTAGCTATCCTGAATTCTTCCTAATGCGTTCCCCTAGCTCGATCCAGTTTCCATCAGGATCCTTCACATATGCAAGAATCCATTTGCCTTCTTTGAAGGGGTCGATTGCTCCTTCATGTTTCTCTGAAAACTTCGCATACTCCTTAGTTACATCGTTAACCTCGTAGGCCAAATGGTCCAAGCCAGATTTGCCGCCATACCTGTAGTTCTTCGGATACCAATTCAACTCGAGCACTTGATGTGAACCCTTTGAACTAAGCCAAGCAACCTTGCCGCCAGTTTCTTTGATTTTAGTCTTGAAGAGTAGTCTCATGCCCAAGGATTTCGTGTAGAAATTGATGGATTTCTCGAGGTTCGAGACGTGTATACCAGTGTAGAAGAACTTGGGCAAAACACTCACCGGAATTCAGATGAAAGTCGCGAGTGATCTACTCTTTGGCCACCATGATCTCTGTCGCTTTGATAATTGCTTCTACCGCATCTCCCTTTTTGAGTGCGAGGTCTTCTGCTGCTTCTTTGCTAATCAGAGCCGTAATGGTTACGGGAGTTTGGATTTTCACCTTAACCAAAGACGTGATCGGCCCTTTATCAACACTCTCAACAGTACCAGCGAACCTATTTCTAGCGCTTATCTTCAACATAATCACTTAACTCAACCATTGCAGTTTTTCAATCTAAGCCTTTGCATCATCGAAGTATACGCTTAGCTTAATTCTGGAAAGTTCATCTTACGTGCGAGGAATTCGAGTGAAATTTGGTATTCAGCATCCGAAATTCTCCTACGATGGTGAAGGTTCTGAGATTGTTGAGTCGCTTCGTCGAGTTGCATTAGAAGCTGAACGTTGCAATTTCGATTCGTTCTGGGTCATGGACCATTTTCATCAAATTGCGAATGTTGGAGAAATACATGAACCCATGTTTGAAGGTTGGACAACGCTTGGAGTTGTGGCGGGCCTTACATCGAAAATTAGACTTGGAACAATGGTGACGGGAGTCATCTATCGGTATCCATCTATCTTAGCGAAAATTGGGGCAACCCTTGACGTTCTTAGTAAGGGAAGATTGTTCATGGGGATCGGGGCGGCCTGGAATGTTGAAGAATCTGATGCATACGGAATTAATTTTCCTTCAACAGGTGAACGTTTTCGAAGGTTGGAAGAAGCTGTGCAGATAATTCGGAAGATGTGGACAGAAGACCGCGCCACTTTCAACGGAGAATTCTACCAGATTAAGAATGCGTATTGTAATCCCAAACCAATCCAGAAACCGTACCCGCCAATTCTCATCGGAGGAAGCGGTGAAAAACAGACGCTGAGACTCGTGGCCAAGTATGCGAATGCATGCAACGTGTTCGGTTCGCCGCAAACGGTGAGCCGGAAGTTCAGTATACTTCGCGAACATTGTAAGGCGACTGGTAGAAATTATGATGAGATTGTTAAGTCGAAGCTCGGTGCCGTCGTTATCGATAAGGATTCAGACGCTGTCCGGCGGCGAGTTTCAGATAGTTTCGGCCAATGGCCTGATGAGATGCGAAATGAGTTCGTCATTGCAGGTACCCCAGATGAAGTTCGTCGTAAAATCGAAATGTTCAGAGACGTTGGAGTCGATTACTTGATAGTGAGTTTCGAACCAAAACGTGAGTTAGAATCCTTAAGAATGTTCGGCGACGAAATTTCAAGAAAGTTCTAAGATGAAGACACCGTAGCGCAGCCGCATATGTTTTCGCAGAGAGCGTGTTTCGATGATCATCAGCATCAAGTTCTGTTCAGCTACCGAGCTTTGCACGCCGTATGCGTCATATGAAATTATGACGATAGGCATGCATCTTCGAATAAGCTCACCTAATTGTGATCGTCATCTTTCCCAACAGTATGACGGCGAGAAAGGCGATTAGAAAGATCGCCATCATAACGATCTTTGCGATCTGGATGTATAATTCTAACTTCTCCATCTACTTTCAGTCCTAGTCTAGAATCCACTAACAACCATTCTTTAGTATTAACTGTGGCTTATTCATTGATCCAAAGGATCCCGGGAGGAGCCATTTGAAGAAGCTTTTTGGAACAGATGGTATTCGCGGAATAGTTGGAAAGGAGCTAACTGCAGATCTAAGCTTCAGGCTCGCAAGAGTTTTTGCAACAATAATCACGCGTGATCATCTTCCTGAGCCCTGGGCAGTAGTAATCGGGAGAGATACTCGATCCTCGTGTGACACGCTAGAGGATTCTATAAGCTCCGGGTTGACGTCGCGAGGTGTCAACGTATCTTTGGCGGGAGTTATTCCGACGCCGGGTCTAGCATATCTTACAAGGACACGGGGGTTCAATGGCGGAGTAATGATTTCAGCATCTCATAACCCAGCAGAATATAACGGGATAAAGTTCGTATCACATGCCGGGTTCAAGATTACGGAAAAAGAGGAATCTGAGATCGAGCGAGGGTTGGAAAATTACGATCAAACTCGATTTCCTGATGTGCCGCATGGATCAATCAAACGTGATCCTACGCTTCCCGTGAGATATGCAGAGTACTTGAAGCAGATTGAGAAGATATCACTCAGTGGGTTGAAAGTAGTAATCGATTTGTCGAATGGAGCGACATTCTCAATTGGACCTGCTCTGTTTGCTGACCTCGGCGCGAACATTGTAGCGATCTCAGATAAACCGGATGGCAAGAACATCAACTTGAACTGTGGTGCAACTCATCTGGATACTTTGCAGAAAGCTGTGCTTACAAATCAAGCAGACTTGGGTCTGGCGTTTGATGGAGATGGAGACCGGCTGCTCGCTGTAGACGAGAAGGGTGAGATAGTAGATGGAGATCAAATAGTGCTGATTGAGGCGCTGGAGCTTGCTCGTAACGGAAAATTACAGAACAATACGGTCGTAACTACCGTAATGTCAAACTACGGGTTAGAAGCTGCCCTTCGGGAACGTAACATTACTTTGAAACGCACCCCAGTTGGTGACAAGTATGTCGTTGAAGAAATGACAAAGAGTGGAGCAGTACTTGGTGGAGAACAGTCAGGCCACATCGTATTTCTTGACTGCAACACGACCGGAGATGGCCTTCTTACAGGAGTGAAATTACTCGCTACTCTGAAAAGGCATGGTGGCAAGTTTTCCGCTCTTGCAGCTCAAATGGAACGCCTTCCGCAAGTTCAACTGAACGTTAACGTGAATAGGACAAAAGATTGGGATCGTAATTGCGCAGTTCAGAACGCCATCACAAAAGCGAGTCTTCAGATCCAAGAAAAGGGTCGTATTCTAGTCCGCGCCTCAGGTACCGAACCAATAATTCGCGTTATGGTCGAAGGAAAAGATAACTCCCTGAACAATAAGTTGGCGACCGATATAGCAAATGCTATCCAAACTGAAGTCGGAGCCAACAGACTTTAAGAACGTACATCGATTCCTAGTCTCAGGTTTTGGTAATGATCACAGCCTTCGTGATGATGAAGGTCGAAAGAGATAGATTAAGTGTAATTCCGGACGAAATTTTAGCTATCCATAATGTGACTGAAGTTTACTCTGTGGCAGGGGATTACGATGTTATTGCGATCGTTCGAGTCAAAGAAGCAGAAGACCTCGCTAACACAGTAACCAAGGATCTCGCTAAGATCAATGGTATTACAGAGACCAAAACTCAAATTGCATTCGCCTGTTTCAGCAACTACGATCTAGAACACATGTTCTCCGTAGGTATGACTAAGTAGGGAATTCGCACATTCGGTGCACGGGCATTTGCTGATTCTATGGGGTCACTTGGCCCGCAAACGAACCTTGGTAGGCTGTCGCACCAACCGCCTCTTCAAGAATTACTTGGCAAATCTCCGTGCCTGGGTGTAAGGCAAGGGGGAGGGGTGAAACATTGAGAATTTCCAGTACAATCTTACCTGTGCTACCTGGTTGGAGGAATCCACTGCTTAGGTGTATTAGTAGACCTACCCTTGCGAATCTTGATCTACCTTCGATCCTGCCGCTGAGATCGGGTGGAAGCGAAAGGTATTCCTCTGTGATGCCTTGGACTAGTTCGTTTGGCATAATGAGGAAATAATTATTTTTTTCAACTTTCACAGTTCTTGTGAGTTGTTTGTAATCCGAGTCTTCACGAATGTGGAAGACGTCCCGAGTCTTCTCGAAGACCCGAAACGTGTCGCCTAGATGAAGATTAATCGAAGCGGGACCGACTTGATCCTTCTTGAACGGTTCAATCTTGAGCATCCCGTTATCAATTAATTTGAAGATCTGATCTCTACCTAATGTAGCCAAACTGCCAGCCATCTCAACTGGATATCATTTCGGTCATATCTTGTTTGCTTAACTCATTCCTTCCTAAATATAGCGTGTGTAATTTTCTTTTAGAAGGAAAAACTAGACCTTTACGCTATTGTAATGTTCATTTTTCATTGGCTTGGTCTCAGTACGATTCGATCAGTAGTATTTTGGGGTCTTCAAGACGTTGTTTGATTGAATTCATGAATTTTGCCGCCATTACGCCATCTAGCACGCGATGGTCGAAGGTAATTGAGAGGTTTGTCATATTTCGGATTGTGATTTGATTTTCCATTACAATCGGCCTCTTGGTTATCTTGTAGACTCCGAGAATAGCGACTTCTGGCCAATTCACGATTGGAGTCGCTAGGAACCCTCCTTCACTCCCAACATTTGTGATCGTGAAGGTCCCGCCCTGTACCTCGTCGAGGGTTAATTGACCTGCCCTGGCCTTCTCGCTCAGCCTCAAGATTTCTTCAGCCAATTGGGTGATGGATTTGTGGTCTGCATTTCTTATGACTGGCACAAGAAGCCCTTCCTCAGTGTCAGTCGCGACTCCTATGTTGTAATATTTCTTGAGTACGATCTCTTGTTTCTCGTCGTCTAGTGTGGAATTTAGGTAAGGGAATTGTTTGAGCGCTGGGATCAGTGCTTTGATTATAAACGGCATATATGTGAGTTTGATTCCACGATTCTCTGTCCCTGTTTTGGTTTTTTCTCTTAGCTCAACTATCTCGGTCATGTCAATCTCTTCCACGTGTGTCACTTGCGCAGCTGTGCTTCGCGATTTCGACATCCGTTCAGCAATCTTGCGTCGCATTCCCCTTAGAGGAACTCTTTCTTCAAGATCCGTTGCTAGTTTCGCCGTACTCACTGTTGTGGCGCGAGTTCCCTTCATTAATGATCTTACATCATCATCTGTAATTCGTCCTCCTTGACCGCTTGGATGGACTAATGCCAAATCTACCCCGAGATCTCTCGCGAGTTTTCGGGTTGCAGGAGTTGCAAGAATTTCGTGTGGTTGAGACCGTTCAGGCGGAGATCCGATCATTGAAGTTTGGCCCGTAGTTGGACGATCTGATTCTACTTGAATAATTGCTTCTGGTGACGTAGGAGCAATTTCGTTTTTTGCACCTATTACGATTAGCACCTGCCCTACTTTGACCACATCTCCTTCTCGAGCCATTAGCTTCAGGACCGTGCCTGCTTTAGGTGAGGGTATCTCGACGTTGACTTTGTCGGTCATTATTTCGACTAGTGGTTGGTTTTCCTTAACTTCGGTCCCTTCCTTCACCAGCCACTTTACGACCTCACCTTCAGCTACTCCTTCTCCCGTGTCGGGAAGGCGAAATTCATATACCAATCTCAACCGACCCTTAGAAGTTGTAGACTTTTTCGATGGCCCTTAGCACGCGCTTGGCATTTGGCATGTATTTGTCTTCCAAGACGAGTGGAAACGGTGTGTCGTAGCCAGCTACTCTGATGATTGGTGCTTTGAGGCGAAGTATTGATCGCTCGGCGATTTGCGCAGCAATCTCAGCACCGAAACCGCAGGTCTTGCATGCTTCGTGCAGGATGATTACTCGCCCTGTCTTTTGGACAGATGCCATTATTGTCTCGATATCGAATGGTAATAAGGTGCGAAGGTCGACAACTTCCACGCTGATTCCTGCAGATGCAGCCAATTCTGCTGCTTCCGTTGCGACGTGGAGCATGGCTCCGTAAGCAAAGACTACGACATCGTTTCCTTCACGGACAACTTTTGCTTTGCCTATCGGGACCGTATATTCTTCATCCGGCACTTCACCTCGCACGGTTCTGTAGATCTTCTTTGGTTCAAGAAACAGGACTGGGTCGAGGTCACGAAGTGCTGACGTAAGTAATCCTTTGGCATCATAGGGAGTTGAAGGAATTACAACTTTCAGTCCAGGTGTGTGAACGAAGAATGCTTCAGTGCTTTGAGATTGATAATGGCTTCCCCTGATGCCACCTCCATATGGCGTTCGAATTACTAACGGGCAGACAAATTGACCGCCGGATCGATACCTGAATTTCGCAAGTTCACTTTGAATCTGATCGAATGCGGGATAAATGAAATCCATGAATTGAATCTCAGGGACTGGTCGCAAGCCGTAGAGTGCCATTCCGATGGAGATACCGATTATTCCTGATTCAGCGAGGGGCGTATCGACGACTCGATTTGGACCGAATTCTTGGACAAGACCTTCTGTTGCCCGGAAGACGCCTCCGTCAACTCCAACGTCTTCTCCAAGTACTATGATATTGTCATTGCGACGCATCTCGTCGCGAAGTGTATGATTCACGGCTTGAACGAGGGTAAGTATCGACAATCTATCGTCCCACCTCCTCGTCCTTCAATTCTTGGAATTCTTCTTGAAGATGCCAAGGTAGTTCAGCGTAAACGTCAGTAAAGAGAGTTTCAATACTAGGTCGAGGTATCTTCTCGGCGTGAGCGATTGCAGCATCAATCTGACGATTTGTATCTTCTTGCGCTTTCTCTTCATCCGTTGAGGACCAGATATGTTTCCTCTCTAGATACTTTCTGAACCTTACGAGGGGGTCGCGCATTTGCCATTCGTCGAGTTCTTGGTTTGAGCGGTACCGTTTTGGATCGTCGGAGGATGAGTGGGGTCCCATTCGATAAGTGACCGCTTCGATTAGTGTGGGGCCGCCGTTCGAGCGAGCTCTGTCGACTGCCTCTTTTGTGGTCCTGTACACGGCTAGGATATCGTTCCCATCGACACGTTGACCTTCGAACCCGTAAGCTTTGGCTTTGACAGCAATCGTCTGTGTTGCTGTTTGTCTTTCAACGGGGAGAGATATTGCATAATGATTGTTTTGACAGAAGAATATCGTGGGTGTCTTATAGACGCCTGCGAAGTTCATTCCTGCATGGAAATCATTGGCGGAGGTGGCGCCTTCGCCGAAGTACACGAGGGTTACGATCTTGTCCCCGCGAAGTTTTGCTGCAAATGCCGCTCCCACGGCGTGGGGAAGTTGCGTTGCAATTGGTGCCGACCCAGTTACGTAGTTTACGGACTTACTGCCGTAAAGGTTCATCAGTTGCCGTCCTTTCTGGACATCTTCAGCGTTGGCGAAGTATTGGTTCATGAGATCCTCAAGAGGTATTCCACGCTGAAGCATGGCTCCAACTTCTCTGTATGCAGGAAAAATCCAGTCTTCAGGCTTCAGTGCATAGGCGCTTCCGATTTGTGCTGCTTCTTGGCCTAAACAGCCGATATAGAAGCCGATTCGGCCCTGTCTCTGCAGCTGAAGCGATCGAGTGTCGAGATTGCGAACCAACATCATTAACTTGTAGAGCCGCTTCAATTCATCATGTGAAATCTCTGGTTCCATCTGCTCGACGCACTCACCAGATGGCTTGATAATCTGCAGGAGTTCCAGGGTCAACGTTAAACGCCCAAGATTATTACGATGACTCAAAACCCTTGATCAGTGCTTGTAAATCTTTCTTCACGCGATATCAGTCAGGGTTCCGCTTTTCCGTCGAATTAATGCCTCTACAAAGAATTCTGCCGCTCTGTAAGAGCTACGCACAAGAGGCCCAGATGCAACGTACATGAATCCCATTTCTTCAGCAATTTCCTTGTAATATTCAAACTGTGATACTGATACAAACTCTACGACTGGAATATGCCCTTTAGAGGGACGTAGGTATTGACCTAGGGTTAGGATGTCAACGTCAACTTTTCGTAAATCCCGCATGGTTCTAACGAGGTCTTCTTCGGTTTCACCCAATCCGAGCATGATTGAGCTTTTCGAGTAAACTTCTCGGTCCAGTTTCTTGATCGTCTCGAGTACTTGGAGCGATTGTGTGTAGGTTGCTCGCGGATCACGAATTTTCGGCGTCAGGGTTGCTGTTGTTTCAATGTTATGCGCGATTACCTCGGGTCCAGCATCAACAATTTTACGAATACACGTTACATTTGCCCGAAAATCGGGTATCAACACTTCTGTAACGACGCTCTGATCACGCGTTTTGATCGCTCTAATCGTTGAAGCAAAATGTCCTGCACCGCCGTCCTGCAGATCGTCCCTGTCGACAGAAGTTATCACAACATATTTCAATCTTAGATCAGCAATTGCCCTTGCAATCTTGACGGGTTCATAGTTGTCCAGCCTACCATTGGGATTTCCGCTTTTCACCATACAGAATCGACAGCCACGTGTGCAGATATCCCCCATAAGCATGAAAGTCGCAGTGCCTCCACCCCAACATTCGCCTACGTTTGGACAATGAGCCTCCTCGCATACCGTGTGAAGATTATGAGTGCGAAGTATTGTCCGTATTCTTTCGGGATTCTGGCCAGTTGCTGACTTAACGCGTAGCCAATCTGGCTTCTTGGTTTGCTCAGCAACCTGCTGAACATGCGAGTAACGTGGCATTTGAAGTCCTGCTATTGATGATGAGACTCCCTGTTACTTTAACGCGGCGTTGATTCAGATTTTGAAACCGAACGCTCCTGCGAACGCTTCGACTTTTCTGAAACTGTTGAGGAATTCGACTCCCTTCTGGGTAAGACCATAAACCTTCTCACTTGACCCAGATTCTTGAATTACACCTAACACTTTCAGCTCTTCAAGATATTTCACAAGCCTGTCATGCGATAGATTAGCTCCATACAGAATGCGTGTTGGTTTCGCCTCGTTTCCCTCTCGTTGAATAACTCTCATTATGTCTACGAAAATTCTGAACTGTGATCTGTACTTCGCGGCGGGTACTGCTGCGGGAGCCTGCCCGTCGGGTATCATTGAGACTGATTCACCCTGAACAACATTCCCAAAAGGAGAAAGCAACCGAATAGTTGCGAAATATGTGCAAATGGAAAGAAGATTGGCGCTATCGTAAACAGCAGGAAGAACACGTGAGCAAGAGCTAGGGACGCAAAAGCCCCGAAGACCAAGAGCGAGTTTGTAGTTCTACTAACATTGTAATTGATAGCGGTTTGCGCCGAAATATAGACCAGTAAGAAGATCAGAATGAGTTCAGTAAATGGATTGCTTTCAAGTAAAGCAATTGGAAGCGCGGCAACGGCAATTTGTCCACTCCAAGTACGTGTTTGTTGAACGTATACAACTACTAGAATAGTGTACGCTACTAGTTGGGCTAGGAAGTCGATTGTGTATCCCAAGCGAGAAAGGTAGATGAGATTCCTGTGAAATCTGCTGAGTAGCACTACCAGGTTAGCTAGGCCATCAACAAGCAGACCTGCACCCAGCAGAAGGAAACTGATGTTCAGGTACAGGAGTGTACGTTCCCGTGTCAGTGTGTAACCTTTCATTGCCTGGAGTGCAACTGCCATCGCAATTGCGAAGGCAATGAATTCCATAAGAGAGTCGAAGCCAAAAAACCAGATGGGCGGTGCCAACTCGCTCCCCACGATTCACCAGAATCCCCATCTTTTCAGCATTATGTATGATTGATACGGATCCTAGATGGAGGTTAGAATGTTAAGCTTCAGGCTGTCGCGAGTTGAACTAATCTTCCGTTCATGAAATAACCCTTGAGTCCGCAGTTCTGACAATGTACCCCTAACTGTAGATCTGCCCCCTCTTCGTAGTATATGTTGAGTGATTCCAATCCGCATCTGGGGCACGAATGCCCTGTTGTCTTGTCCATCAGATACCAAGTGAAATATCCAATGCGACCGATATAGATTCGAGAGATGGGTGAAAATATGAATCAACACTTTCGCTGACTCTAACCTTCATAAGATACCGCAGCATAGCCAAGATAAGGTAAATTTGGCATCTTCCGAGACCAATTTGACGTCAGGAATTCGCCGCCCCTCTTGTGACTCGGATCACGTGGTCATTAGTCAAACAGAATACAATATGGAACATTTCGGAACTGTATTATTCAACACTACAAAATGTTCCAAGTGCGGATACAGGCATACTGACGTATTATCTTTGGAGAAACGAGAACCGATCCGTATTCAAGCCAAGATAAATTCACTTGCAGATCTCGACATTAAAGTCATTAAATCAGGCACTGCCACTATCAGCATCCCCGAATTCGGAGCAACGATCACACCTGGCCCAAATAGTGAAGGATTCGTCACGAATGTTGAAGGTGTGTTGTCAAGAGTGGAAGATGCACTAACCTTCATGCTGAGCTCGGCAGATGCAGAACACGTCAAACTTGGCCAGAAGATTCTTGACAAAATATGTAACGCGAGAAATGCAGAACCTCGTTTCATCATGATATTAGAAGACCCTCTCGGAAACAGCAGCCTTGTTGCATCCGACCCCTCAAAGATCGAAAAACGTAGACTCACCAAAGATGAACTGAAAGAAATCCGATTCGGTCAATATGCTTCAGCCACTTCCGAAGTAGCTTCCTATTGAGTGCGAAACAATTGGATAAGATCGGATGGGCCAATGGTATAGTCGTAGACTCCGGCAGAACTCGATTGCTATTCGATCCAACACCAGGTCGACGTCTCCATGCAGAGTGGAACGTATTCATTACACACGCACATTCAGATCACACATATGGCTTTGGTACTTCAGCGAAGAAATTCTCCACATTTGAAACCCTGCAAATATATCAGGCTCTTAGAAAACGCGAAGTGAAAAGAGTGCAGACACTCCAAATTGGAGAATCAGTAGAGATCGGTGATGTCACAGTAAGAGCTCTGAATGCTGGACATATGCTTGGTTCATGTCAATTTGAGGT
>Ga0187778_10000323_pt1 | contig 34478 bp, 26 predicted proteins | sample 1015_Q2_SP5_20_M_FD_132418 | JGI IMG/M metagenome (GOLD analysis project Ga0187778, IMG submission 132418) | Tropical peat soil microbial communities from peatlands in Department of Meta, Colombia - 1015_Q2_SP5_20_MG | ecosystem: Environmental > Terrestrial > Soil > Wetlands > Peat | place... | reverse complement strand
TCGATCCGCTCATCACGCACACGATGGCGCTCGACAAGATCAACGACGGCTTCGATCTCATGCACGCCGGCAGGTCGATCAGGAGCGTGGTCATCTACTAAAGTGCAGCGGCGCCGCGCGCGAGCTGCGTCGTGCCGTGCTGCCGACATTCGGGATCGTCCCGGGGTCGCTCGGTGCGCGGCGTGCGCAATGCGCTCATCCGCTGGGACGGGAGTCCGCCATGACCAAAACAGCGCTGAGCGCTGCCGCGTGGCGAGTGCGAATCGCCGCGCTCGCGCTGGCGACGTTGTACCTGACGCTGCCGTGCTTCGCCGCCTCGACGGCGGCGAGCGGCGCCGAGCGGCTGTACGTCTCCGACGAGACCGGCGGCAACGTCGTCATCGTCGATCCGCAGAGCGCGAGCGTGGTGGCGCGCATCGCCGTCGGCAAACGCCCGCGCGGCATCCAGGTCTCTGCGGACCACAAGCGCGTGTACGTGGCGCTCTCCGGCAACGCGATCGGGGGGCCGAACGTCGACGAGTCGAAGCTGCCGCCACCCGACCGCCGCTACGACGGCATCGGCGTCGTCGACCTCGTGACGCAGAAGCTGATCACCACCTACCAGAGCGGCGCCGACCCCGAGGCGTTCGCACTCTCGCACGACGGCAAGGTCCTGTACGTCTCCAACGAGGACTCGGGCCGGATGTCGGCGGTGGATCTCACCACGGGCAAAGTGCGGGCCACGGTGGCAGTGGGCTCGGAACCCGAGGGTGTGGCGGTGAGTGCCGACGACCGCGTCGTGTACGTCACCTGCGAGACTTCCAACAGCGTCTACGCGGTCGATGCGCACGGCATGAAGGTGCTCGCCACTATTCCCACGCAGAAGCGCCCGCGCGCCATCTTCCTCGCAGCTGCCGCCAAGCGCGGCTACGTGACCGACGAGTTCGGCGCCGCGCTCACCGTTTTCAGCACCGACGACTATCAGGTCGTGAAGACCATCTCGCTCGGCGACCCGCGGGTCGTGCGCCCGATGGGCATCGCCTCGACCGACGGGACGCGGCTGTACGTCACCACGGGACGTTTCGGCGCGCTGCTGGAAGTCGATCCGGACACCGGCACGGTGCTGCGCAGCGTCGCCAGGGTGGGAGCGCGCCCGTGGGGCGTGGCCCTGAGCCCCGACGGCAGCGAGGCCTACACCGCCAACGGGCCTTCGGGTGACGTCGCGGTCATCGACCTGAAGTCAGGTGAGGTGGAGCACCGCATCGCGGTCGGCGGCAGCCCCTGGGGAGTCGTCGCGGCGCCGGCGCCCCGCTGAGCGCAATGCCCGGCGCTCTGGGCGCCGGTGCGGGCGTGCTGCTGCCGCGCGGCGTCAGGGGCGATAGAGCTTACGGGACGACGTGGGAGCTGCCGAGGTCCTTCCACTCGTAACGCGGCACTTGTACCCACTTGCCGTCCTTGAGCTCGGGTACCTTGTGGACCTTCGTCTGCACGACGGTCATCTTGCCGTCTTTGTCGTCGACCCAGAAGTCGATGTCGTAGATCTGGTCCTGGGTCCCCACCGCGCGAAAATCAGTGCACGCAAAGTAATGCCCGTCGCTGTCGAGCTGCCGCACCGGCTGGTGCGTATCGACGAACTCGAGGTCAAGCACCTTGCCGGTCTTGTCGTCCTTCAGCTTGAACACGCCGCCGTTCTTCGCCTGCTCGCTGAGCGCGCCCTGCTCGACGGCCGACATCACTTCCCAGCCACGCTTGGTTGCCATGTGCCCCGGGTGCTCGGACGCGGGAATCCACCACCACGGGATCGGGTCGCGTGCGGTCAGCGCCCATTTGCCGTCGCTCTCGACGGGCGCCTTGTAGATGCGCACTTCCTGCACGGTCAGCACACCGTTCGCGGGCGCCACCCAGAAGTCGATCAGGTAGCGCTTGTTGGCATCGCCAGGGTCGTGAAACTTCACGTCGGGAAAGAACCCGTAGCCGTCGATGGTGCGCGTGAAGTCGATGCCGTCGAACGCGAGCTTCAGTTGCGCGCCGTCGAGCGGGTCCTGCAGCGGAAACAACCCGCCGTTGGCCTCGAGGCGCTCGTCGATGTAGCGCTTGACGAGCGCCTCCGCGTCACTGCTGTCATAGGCCTGCATCGCCTGCTCGGTCGACTGTACGCTGCTCGCCGCCACGAAATCGCGCGCCTTCTGCAGGTTGGCGCTGGGGTCCTGCAGAAAGGCTTTCTTCGCCCCGTCGCTGCTGAAGCAGTAGACCTCCGTCCTTGTCCGTCCAGGTGATGGCGCAGTTGGTCATGACGTGCCGCCCGGACGCGAGTCCTTCGGCGCACTGTCCACCGAACTGCACCGCGGAGGAGGGCGGCGGGCTGTCGGCAGCGTAGGCGTTGCCGCTCGAGAGACACACGAGCAGGGCACCGGCCCGCATTGCGCGGGCGCACGCCGACGCCCAGGGAGCGATGAAGGTCGTAGCGCGCTTCATGGTCGTTTGCCGTGGGTTTTGCCGGATGCGTCTGCCCGGCTGCAAGTCATGGTACTCCTGCCACGAGGGGCTGTCTTCCGCGCGTCGTGGCCGCGCGCACATTGAGATCAGGCCCGCTCGCGATGGCGCCACTCGCCGAACTGCGCCGGATCGTTGCCGTGACCGAAGTGACTCGCGAGAAAAGCCTCGCCCGTCTCGAGGATGAAATAGCGGAACGCCTCGGCCGGCGGCGAGAGCGTCTTCGCCAGCGTATTCACCACGTGCCAGCGCCGCATCACCGGCAGCCCTTCGGTCTCGGGAGCAGCGATCAGGTGATGATCGAGCTCGAGGCCCACGGTGTGCAGCGACAGCAGCGCCACGCCCATGCCGGCCATCACCGCCTGCTTGATGGCCTCGTTGCTCGACATCTGCATGACGATCCGCGGCGTGATCTGGTGTGCCTCCGTGTACTCGTCGAACGCGGCGCGTGTTCCCGAACCGGGCTCGCGCACGATGAATTCCTCGGTCATGAGGGACCGGACGGAGACGTTCTCCATGCGCGCGAAGGGATGCTCGATGGAGGTCACCAGCCCGTGCGGATGCAGCGCGAAGGCTTCGGCGCGCGAGGGCCAGTTCTTCGGCGGCCGGCCCATGATGGCGAGCTCCACAGTGCCTTCGCGCATCAGCGCGACCACTTCCTCGCGGTTGTTGCCCACGTGGAGCCGTACTTCCACTCCCGGGTGCTCGTCGCGGAAACGCGCGAGCAGGCGCGGCAGGAAGTACTTGGCGGTGCTCACCATGGCGACGTCCAGCACGCCGGTCCGCAAGCCGCGAAGGCGTGCGACCATGTCCTCCGCATCGCGCATCGCGGCGAGCACCCGCTGCGTGTAGGCAAGGACGTACTCGCCGACCATCGTGAGCGAGACCTTGCGGCTCGAGCGATCGAAGAGCGGCAGGCCGACTTCAGTCTCGAGCTCCTTGATCTGCATGGAGACGGCCGGAGCCGTCAGCCGCAGCTCCTCCGCCGCACGCGCAAAGCTCATATGCCGTGCCACTGCGGAAAAGACCCGCAGCTGCTTGAGGGTAGCGTTCTTGAGCGTGGGCTTCCTGAGCGTCGTTTTCATTAAGGATTACTTAACCTAGACGTAACCTTAAATGAATTTACCTGAATCATAGCCGTCCCTAGAGTCCATCTCAAACCCGGATGAAGGAGGGGGATTGATGGCCATAGCGGACGAGGTGCGGGGCGGCACGGCGATCACCGAAGCAGCGCGGCGTTACAAGGCTGGCGTTCTGAAGTACCGGCAGATGGGGTACTGGGAGCCCGATTATCAGCCGAAGGCCACCGACATCGTCTGCCTGTTCCGCATTACGCCCCAGGAGGGCGTCGATCCCGTCGAGGCCGCGGCGGCGGTGGCGGGAGAGTCGAGCACTGCCACCTGGACGGTCGTGTGGACGGACCGGCTGACCGCTTGTGACAACTACCGTGCCAAGGCCTTCCGGGTCGAGCCCGTGCCGAACGCGCCCGGGCAGTTCTTCGCCTGGGTCGCCTACGACCTGATCCTCTTCGAGGAGGGCTCGATCGCCAACCTGACGGCGAGCCTCATCGGCAACGTCTTCAGCTTCAAGCCGCTCAAGGCGGCGCGGCTCGAAGACCTCCAGATACCAGCGGCCTACGTCAAGACGTTCAAGGGTCCGCCCACTGGCCTTGTCGTCGAGCGCGAGCGGCTCGACAAGTTCGGCCGCCCGCTGCTCGGGGCGACCACCAAGCCGAAGCTCGGACTGTCGGGCCGCAACTACGGCCGCGTGATCTACGAGGGACTCAAGGGCGGGCTCGATTTCATGAAGGACGACGAGAACATCAACTCGCAGCCCTTCATGCATTGGCGCGACCGCTTCCTCTACGTGATGGATGCGGTCAACAAAGCGAGCGCCGCCACCGGCGAGGTCAAGGGCTCCTACCTCAACGTCACCGCGGCAACCATGGAAGATATGTACGAGCGCGCCGACTTCGCCAAGGAGCTCGGCTCGGTCGTCATCATGATCGACCTGGTGGTGGGCTGGACCGCGATCCAGAGCATGTCCAACTGGGCGCGCCGCAACGACACGATCCTGCACATGCACCGGGCCGGCCACGGAACCTATACGCGGCAGAAGAATCACGGTGTCAGCTTCCGCGTCGTCGCCAAGTGGCTGCGCCTCGCCGGCGTCGATCACCTGCATGCGGGCACCGCGGTCGGCAAGCTCGAGGGCGACCCGCTCACCGTGCAGGGCTATTACAATGTCTGCCGCGACAGCTATACCCATCAGGACCTGCCGCGCGGCATCTTCTTCGACCAGGACTGGTGCGATATCCGCAAGGTGATGCCGGTCGCCTCAGGCGGCATCCACGCCGGGCAGATGCACCAGCTACTCGATCTGTTCGGTGACGACGTGGTGCTGCAGTTCGGCGGCGGCACCATCGGTCACCCGGCGGGTATCCAGGCGGGCGCCGTTGCCAACCGCGTGGCGCTCGAGGCGATGGTCAAGGCACGCAACGAGGGTCGCGACATTCGCCTCGAGGGACCGGAGATCCTGCGCAAGGCTGCGCGTTTCTGCAGCCCGCTACAGCAGGCGCTCGACACCTGGGGCGAGATCACCTTCAACTACGCGCCGACCGACTCGTCCGACTTTACCCCCACGGCTGCCGTGGCGCACTGAAGCGACCGCTCACGGGAGACACCACAATGATGACGAACCCCGTCGGGAAGATCACCCAGGGCCAGTTCAGCTTCCTGCCGGAGCTGACCGATGCGGAGATCGCGCTGCAGATCGAATACGGCCTCAAGCGCGGTTATGCCTGGAGCGTCGAGTACACCGATGACCCTCACCCGCGCAACACTTACTGGGAGATGTTCAGCATGCCGATGTTCGATCTGAAGGATGCCGCCGGGGTGCTGGCGGAGGTGCAGAGCTGCCGCAAAACCTTCCCGCAGCACTACATCCGCCTGATGGCCTTCGACTCGACACGCGGCGTGGAGAGCATCGTCATGAGCTTCATCGTCAACCGTCCCGCGAGCGAGCCGGGTTTCGGGCTCATTCGCCAGGAAGTGCCGGGCCGCACGATCCGCTACACGGTGCACGGCTACGGGGCCGACCGCCCGGAAGGCGAGCGCGGCGGCAATTGAGCGGCACTGCGCTCGCGGCCTGCGACATCCGCGCAAGCGGCGTGTTCCGGGCCGCGGCGACAACATAAGAAACATAAGACTCACCCAACCAGGAGTTGCCAGCATGCTTCTCGGGCGCACCACGGTCTCCAAGTTCCTCATCCAGCAGCTCACCGGTATCCCCGGTGCCAGTGACCTGGGAGCGTTGCTGGTTGATGTCGCCGCCGCCGTGAAGGCGATCGCCGCCATGACGGCCAAGGGCGCCCTCGGCGGATATCTCGGCGAGCAAGGCGGCAGGAACGTGCAGGACGAGACGCGGCAGAAGCTCGACGTGCTGGCGAACGAGGTGATGATCCGCAGCTGCGAGTGGGGCGGACTGCTCGCCGGCATGCTTTCCGAGGAGCTGGAGGCGCCCTACGCGATCCCGGCCGAGTATCCGCGCGGCCGGTATCTCCTCGCCTTCGATCCGCTGGATGGCTCCGCCAACACGGACGTGAACGTATCGGTCGGCACGGTCTTCTCGGTGCTGCGCCATGACAGCGGCGTGCCCCCCGTCGCCACCGACCACCTGCAGCCGGGCGTTCAACAGGTCGCCGCCGGCTACGCCATCTACGGACCGGCGACCATGCTGGTGCTCACCGTCGGCAAGGGTACCCACGGTTTCACGCTCGATCGCGAGATCGGCAACTTCATTCTGACGCATCCCGATCTGCAGATTCCCGCCGACACCAGCGAGTTCGCGATCAACACCAGCAATGCGCGCTTCTGGGAGCCGCCGGTGCACCGCTACGTGACCGAGTGCCAGGCGGGCAAGAGCGGCATTCGCGGCCGCGATTTCAACATGCGCTGGATCGCCTCGCGGGTCGCGGAAGTGCACCGCATCCTGATGCGTGGCGGCGTCTTCATGTATCCGAAGGACACCAGGGACCCTGCCCACCCGGGGCGGCTGCGCCTGCTGTACGAGGCCAATCCGATCAGTCTGCTGGTCGAGCAGGCGGGCGGCCGGGCCACCACCGGCTACCAGCGCGTCATGGAGGTCACACCGGAGTCGCTGCATCAGCGGATGCCGCTGATCATGGGCTCGCGCAACGAGGTCGAGCGCATCGAGCGCTACCACACCGAGTACCAGAGCGGCGCCGACCGGCCGTTCGTCTCGCCGCTCTTCAATGAGCGTTCCCTGTTCCGGCCCGAGGCACGGCTGTGAGCTCGGCCGCTGCTGTGTCAGTCGCAGGAAGGTCTGCATGTCCACCAAGCATCCCATAATCGCCGTCACCGGCTCATCCGGCGCCGGCACCACCACGGTGATGAGGGCCTTTGCGCACATCTTCCGCCGCGAGGGCATCAAGGCGCAGGTGATCGAGGGCGACTCCTTTCACCGCTACAACCGCGTCGAGATGCGCGAGCGCGTGCAGGCCGCCGACCGCGGCAACGCTCCCCCGATCAGCCATTTCGGGCCGGAGGCCAATCTGCTGGCGGAGCTCGAGGGCACCTTCGCGGAGTACGGCACGAGCGGCCGCGGGCGTCTGCGCCGCTACGTGCACGACGCGGCAGAGTCGAAGGAGCTCGGCGCCGAGGCCGGTACCTTCACCGACTGGCAGCCGATGACGGAGGGCAGCGACGTGCTGTTCTACGAGGGCCTGCACGGGGCCTACGTCGGCGGCGGCGTCGATGTGGCACGCCATGTCGATCTGCTGGTCGGGGTCGTGCCGATCATCAATCTCGAGTGGATCCAGAAGCTCCATCGCGACCGGATTCAGCGCGGCTACAGCCAGGAGGCGGTGGTCGACACGATCCTGCGGCGCATGCCCGACTACATCAATCACATCTGCCCGCAGTTCAGCCGCACGCACGTGAACTTCCAGCGCGTGCCGACGGTCGACACCAGCAACCCCTTCATCGCCAAGGACATCCCCAGTGCCGACGAGTCGATGGTGATCATCCGCTTTGCCAATCCGAAGGGCATCGACTTTCCCTACCTGATCTCCATGCTGCACGACTCGTGGATGAGCCGCCCGAACAATATCGTGGTGCCGGGGGGCAAGATGGGGCTCGCGATCGAGTTCATCTTCACGCCCATGGTGCTGCGTCTCATGGATCGCAAGCGGCGTGCGTAGCCGCGGGAGTCCCGCCATGAATGCACGACTGCAGGCGCATTTGCCGGCGCGCACGGGCGCTGCTGTCGAAGGCGCGGGCGGCATGAAGGCCACGGCGCGGCCGTTCGCTGCGCGGGCGCTCGAGGCGGTGCTGTTTGACCTCGACGGCACGCTGCTCGATACCGCAGCGGACATCAGCGTGGCGCTCAACCGGGCACTCGCTGAGCAGCGCCTGTCGAGTCTGCCCGAGGCCGAGGTGCGGCAGCTGATCGGGCGCGGCGTGCCCGTCCTCATCGAGCGGGTCGTGGCACGGCTTGCGGCCACGGGCGAGTGCGCGGACGCGGCACGGCTTCTCGAGCGGTTCCGCTTTCACTACGAACGCTTGAGCACGCACGAGGAGATCCGCACCCGTGCCTACCCGGGCGTGAGCGCGGGTCTCGATGCGCTGCACGCGCAGGGCCTGCGGATGGCCGTGGCTACCAACAAGCCGCGCGAGGTCACCCTGGCACTTCTCGCGCGCCTCGGTGTTGGCCGCTGGGTGGCGGTGGTGGTGGGCGGCGACAGCGGGCTGCCTCCCAAGCCGCACCCTGAGCCCCTGCTGCGCGCCTGCCAGGAGCTCGGGGTTCGCCCGGCGCGCGCCCTGATGGTCGGTGACTCGCAGACCGACGTGCTCGCTGCGCGCGCCGCCGGGCTCGCTGTCGTGTGCGTGCCCTACGGCTACAACGAGGGGGCCGATGCGCGCGCCCTGTCGTGTGACGCCTTCGTCGAGAGCATCGCCGAGCTGCCGGCGCTGCTCAGCGCATCGGGCTGCTGGCCCGTGCCCTGAAGCCGGGTCAGTCCCAGCGCAAGCGTACCCCCGCCCAGATCGCCAGCGGCTGTGCCGGCGAGACCGCGTTCTCGTTGGTCCAGGCGGCCGGATTGGGAATGAACGAGCCGTTCGGGTTGAAGGAGTTGGGGGTGAGGAATCCGGCCGTCGCATATTGCCTGTCGAGGAGGTTCACGACTCGCGCGAACACGTCCAGGTGAGCGCTGACGCGGAAGGTGCTCTGCAGGTTGACCACCATGTAGCCGGGGATCGATCCGCTTCCCGAGACATGGGCCCCCGCCGCATTGGTGCCGCCGGCCTGGTTGGCGTTGTTCTCGTTGCCGTGCAGGTAGGAGCCGGAGGCGGCGACCGCGTTGCCGCCGATGTCCCAGCGACTGCCCAGCTGGTAGTCGAGGATGAGGCGTCCGGTGTGCCGTGGGATGAGCGGCATGCGGTCCCCGGGACGCACCACAATGTTGCCGTCGGCGTCGGCGCTGCTGTTTGATGCGGCATTGACGGTGAAGCTCGACTGGAAGGTCGCATCGACGAAGCTGTACATCGCCTGCCAGTGGAAGCCACCCTGGCGGCCGCCGAGCGCCACGTCAAACCCCTGACGGCGCGTGGTGCCGACGTTGTCGAAGTAGCCGGAGTTGGTGGCGGTGGCGACGAACTGGATGTCATTGCCGTTGACGGTGCGGAATGCATCCGCACTCCACACCAGCTTCTGCGCGGGCAGATTGCCGCGCACGCCCAGCTCGGCCGTTCGCGCCACCACCTGTGCGAGGCCCGGATCGCTGGCGAAGTCGTTGGGCAGTCCACAGGGTACCTGCGGATTGGCACAGCCGAGCTCGATGACCGTCGGCGCGCGACTCGCCTCGTTGTAGTCGGCATAGAAAGTGAGTGCATCGTGTGGCGTCACCGTGAAGCCGAACGCCGGGTTGACGCGGCTGAAGGTGTGATCGCCGCTCAACGGCCGCGGCTCGTCGAATCCCGCGCCGAAATCGGCGATGGCGGTGTCGACGCTGTAGCCGTCGAGCGTCTCGGTGCTGTGGTTGTAGCGGATCGACAAGGTGACGTGCAGCAGCTTGCTCGGCGACAGCGTGTCGGTTGCGTACACCCCGTAGATGCGGTTGTCGCCGCGCAGCGAAATGACCGTCTCGTCGTTGAACGGGCTCTCCTCGTAGATGAGCATGCGCTCCGCCGACAGCTGCCCGTACTGGTACGACTGCACGAAGGTGTCGGCCGAGTCGTTGTAGTCCGTGCCGAGGATCGCCTGGTTGGGCGAGCCGAACAGGTCGTGCGAATCGGTGAGCTGCACGCCGAAGCCCGTGGTGCGCTGGGTCAGGTGCCCGGTGGCGTTCTGACCCGGCGCGCACCAGGTGAGCTCTGCGCGGCTCGAGGGCGGTGCGCTGCAGTCGAACGGCGGTCCCGAGTAGCTGCTGTCGAGATAGCTGTCATTGACGTTGCCGTTGATCGAGCCGGTGCCCAGGTAGCGATAGTAGGCGTTAGCCGACAGCAACAGTTTCTGCGTCAGGAACTGCGTGCCGGTGAGGTTCACAAAATTGAGCAGATTCTGCGTGTAGTCGGGCGTGTAGCTGCTCTCGCGCCGGTACGCCAGCATGCTCTCCGGGGTGGCGCCGTTGCCGTAGAGACTCGTGTCGGCGTAGGTGTAGCTGAGGTCGAGGTCGGTCTTGTCGTTCTGCCAGCCGGCCTTGCCGAAGGCCTGCCACACCCGGCTGGGCGAGAAGTCCCGCCAGCCGTTCTCGTCGAAGTAACTGCCGCTCAGGAAATAGTCGAAGTTGCCGAACTCCCCGCCGGTCTCGCCTTCCAAGGAACGCCGCCCGAAGGAGCCGCCGTACGCCTCGAGCTCGGTTCCCGGATCGTCGTGCCCGCTCTTGGTCCGCACCGAGAGTGCACCGCCGAGCGTATTGAGGCCGAACACCGGATTGGAACCGGAGATGAGCGTCACCGTGGAGATCGCCGCTTGCGGGATCAGATCCCAGTTGACGGTATCGCCGAACGACTCGTTGACGCGCACGCCGTCGACGTACACCGACAGGCCCTCCGGCGTGCCGAGCAGCGGTGAGGCGGTAAAGCCGTGGTAGTTGATGTCCAGTTGATAGGGGTTGGCGGCGCTCTCGCTGACGGTGATGCCGCTGAAGTTGTTGTTGAGGTAGTCGGCGAGATCCAGGGTCAGTTGACGCTGCATGTCGCGGCTGTCGCCGCTTTGCACGTTGGCGGGAATCTGGTTGAGCGGCAGGCCGAGCCCCGAGAGCGGCGTGTTGGCGATCACCGTGACCTGCGGCAGCTCCTGCGCCGTGGCGGGATTGACGGGAGGCGCAACGGTCGCGTCCGCCGCCGACCCGACGCCCGGCAGCCCGCAGGCTGCGAAGCAGATGAAACGCCACAGCCGCGGATGTGCCATGCAGTTTTCCCGGTGCGTTCACCGAGTGTAGAGAGGCGCCGCGCACGGCGTCCTCAAGATTTCCTTGATTCTTGCCTGCCCGGCGCCCGGTGCGCGGGGCTTGAGCGTTGGGGACCGCTGCGTGTTACCTTTGCCGCTCCGCCATCGCAAGGAGCTCGAGGTGCCCGTGTTTGCATGCTCGGCGATCTGGCCCCCTCCTTCCCCGCCGGACGCATTGCGGTCGACATCAACATCGACGGCGGCAACATCTTCGGCCGCACGCGCGCTGCGACGCTCATCAGCCTGGGCAAGTCCTCTCGCTCGATGCGATCGCCGAGAGCGTGGCCGGCTCGCAGGGACGCATTCTCAAGCCGGATCCGTTTCCCGACCGCGGCTACCACTACCGTTCCGACCAGTTCTCGTTCGCCAGGATCGGCGTGCCGGCCCTGTTCTTCGACGACGGCAAGGATTTCATCGGGCGTCCGGCAGGCTGGGGCCGGGCGCAGATCGAGCAATGGGAGCTCAGGAAGTATCATCAGCCGTCCGACCGTCTCGGTGACAGCTGGAACTTCGACGGCATGATCGAGAATGCGCAGCTCGACATACTGTCGGCGTGGCTGATCGCGCAGCGCACGCCATGCACCGGCCTGCAAGCGCGGTGATGAATTCAAGGCGGCGCGTCAGCGTGCGCTTGCCGCGCTCGACGGCCGCCAGCCCATCGCGGCCGGGAGCTAAGTCTTAAGGAGTCAGGCCATGTTCGAGCGTCTCGAGCCCGTCGTACCCGACCCGATTCTCGGCCTGATGGCCGCGTATCGTGCCGATCCCGACCCACGCAAGGTAGATCTCGGGATTGGTGTGTACCGCGACGAGCATGGCGAGACGCCGGTGCTCGCCTCGGTGCGCCACGCGGAGGCCGAGCTGCTCGCGCGGCAGACCACCAAGAGCTACGTGGGGCCGGCAGGCGCTGCGGAGTTCAACCAGCTGCTCGAGCAGCTGGTGCTCGGCGCCGCGCATCCGGCGCTCACGGCCCGGCGGGTACGGAGCCTGCAGACGCCCGGTGGTTGCGGGGCGCTGCGGCTCGGAGCGGAGCTGATCCGCGCGGCCGCCCCGGACAGTGTGGTGCACGTGAGCACGCCCACCTGGGCGAACCACACGCCACTGCTGTCGGGCAGCGGACTCAAGCTCGAGCGCTATCCGTACTACGACCCCGCAGGCGGCGGGGTGCAGTTCGCCGCCATGATGGCCGCGCTCGAGCGGCTGCCCCCACGTGCGGTGCTGCTGTTGCATGCCTCGTGCCACAACCCGACGGGCGCGGACCTCTCGCAGGAGGAGTGGCGCGAGCTCCTCGCGCTGGTGAAGCGCCGGCAGCTGCTGCCGCTCATCGACATGGCCTACCAGGGCCTCGGCGAGGGTCTCGAAGCCGATGCCTTCGGACTGCGCTTGTTCTGCGCGGAGCTTCCCGAGGTGCTGTGCACGGTGTCGTGCTCGAAGAACTTCGGCATCTATCGCGAGCGGACCGGCGCGCTGCAGCTGATCAGCGAGTCGCCCGCGGCTGCCGATGCGGCGTTCAGCCAGCTGGTGCGCCTCGCGCGCACCATGTGGTCGATGCCGCCGGATCACGGGGCCGCCATCGTGCAGGCGATCCTCGGCGAGGCGCCGCTGCGCCGGCAGTGGCTCGGCGAGGTGGACGGCATGCGCGAGCGCATCCAGCGGTTGCGGCGCGAGGTAGTGCAGCAGCTGCGCAGCGCCTGCCCGCAGCGCGATTTCGGCTTTATCGGCCGCCAGCAAGGCATGTTCTCCTTCCTCGGAATCACTACCGGCGAGGTGCGCGCGCTGCGCGAGCATCACCACGTGTACATGACCGACGACAGCCGCATGAACATCGCCGGCCTGCACTCCGGCAACCTCGAGTATTTCGCGCGCGCCGTCGCGCAGGTGCTCGCCGGCTAGATGAGATCGGTGCCTGGCGCGCGACCTGAGCCCGCGGGCCAAGCGGGCGGCGCCCATGTCGGGCCCGTGCGAGGCACGCCGGCGCGGCGTGCCCCTTACTCCGGCACGACGATGCGATGGGTCGACTTCACCTCCTCCATGACGAAGTAGGTATGCGTCTGCTGCACGCCGCGTACCGCGGCGATGCGGTCGCCAAGGAAGCGCCGGTAGCTCTCCATGTCCGTGACCCGTACCTTCAGCAGGTAGTCGAATCCCCCTGCCACCATGTGGCACTCCATCACCTCATCGTGCGCCAGCACCACCTGCTTGAAGCGCTCGAACGCATCGGGCGTGGTGCGATCGAGCGAAACCTCGACGTAGGCGAGCAATCCCAGGCCGAGCCGCCGCGGGTTGAGCCGCGCGAAGTAGCCCTCGATGTAGCCAGCGTTCTCGAGCCGCCGCACCCGCTCCAGGGTCGGCGTGACCGTGAGATGCACCTCGCGCGCCAGCTGCGCGACCGCCGTGCGGCCGTCCTGCTGCAGCCGCGCGAGCAGGCGGCGGTCGATGCGATCGAGCGGGCGCTCGGCCGGCGGAGGACTTGCCGGCGCGGTGGCCGGCCGCGGTCGGGTCTTGTGCATGGCAGTTGATTTTACTACCTAGAACGGCAAAACGGATAAATATACTCTACGAATTGAGGATAGAATAAGCATAATTAACCATGGAGGCGGATTCATGACGGCGGGCGGGACGGCCGAGAGAGTGAGCGGCACGGGCGAGCTTGCAGCGCTGCGGGCGCGGCTGCGGGCGGCGACGCTGCGGGCGGAATCGGACGCGGCGGCGGAGGCGCTCAGCGATCTGAGCGCTGTGCAGGGCGCACTCGATCGTGCCAGCGCGCGTGCGGCGCGCTGGGTCGAGTCGGCGCGCGCGGACCAGCGCTCGCGCCCGCTGGTCGACCGGATGCTCGAGCAGTTTCCCCTCGACAGCGCGCAGGGCAAGGCGCTCATGAGCCTGGCCGAGGCGCTGCTGCGCACGGTTGATCCCAAGCGTGCCGATCAGCTCATCGCCGAACGGCTCGCGGCCATCCGCCAGGCCGGCGTTCCCGGTGACAGCGATCTCCTGCTGCGTACGGGCTTCACGCTGCTCGGCGCGGCAGGGCGGCTGCTGCCTGACGTGCTCAGCGAGCTGTCGGGCGATTTTTCGGCAGCGCAGCTCACCCGACCCCTCATCGCGCCGGTGGTGCGCGGGGCGCTGCGCCAGTCGGTGCAGCTGCTGGCGGACGCCTTCATCGTTGGCGAGACGATCGATGCCGCGCTCGCGCGCGGGCGTTCCGATCCCGCGCTCGCCCTGTGCTCCTTCGACGTGCTCGGCGAGGGCGCACGCACCGAGGCGGACGCGCAGCGCTACTTCGAGGCCTACGCGCACGCGATCGAGGCACTGCGCCCGCAGCCGCCCGCCACCACCCACGAACGCTCCGGGATCTCGGTGAAGCTCTCGGCGCTCGAGGCGCGCTACACGCCGCTGCAGAGCGCACGCGTGCAGGCGCAGCTCGCGCCGCGCATGCTCGAGCTCTCGCGCAGCGCCGCCCGTGCCGGCATTGGCTTCACCATCGACGCCGAGGAGGCCGACCGGCTCGATCTGTCGCTCGACATCGTCGAGACCCTCGCGCGTGATGCCGTCACGCGGGACTGGGACGGGCTTGGCCTTGCGGTGCAGGCCTATGGCCGCCGCGCACCGCTCGTGCTCGAGTGGGTCGGGCGGCTGGCGCACGCTACCGGCCGGCGCATGAGCGTGCGCCTGGTCAAGGGCGCCTACTGGGACAGTGAGATCAAGCGCGCCCAGGAGCGCGGCCTGGCGAGCTTCCCGGTGTATACCTCGAAGGCGGCGACCGATGCGAGCTACCTGGAGTGCGTCCGTGAGCTGTTTGCCGCGTGTGCGCGGCTGTATCCGCAGTTCGCGACCCACAACGCCTACACCGTCGCTGCGGTGCTCGAGCTCGCGCCGGCCGGGGCAAGCTACGAGTTCCAACGCCTGCACGGCATGGGCGAGGCGCTCTACGAGGCGGCGCGTGCCGAAGTGCCGCGCCTTCCTCCGGTGCGCGTCTACGCGCCGGTCGGCGCGCACGAGGATCTGCTGCCGTACCTGGTGCGCCGGCTGCTCGAGAACGGCGCCAACAGCTCCTTCGTCCATCAGTTCATGAACCCGCAGATTCCCGTGGCGCAGGTCGTGCGTGACCCGGTTTCCTCCCTCACGGGGAAGGAGCCGCAAGCGACGCCGGTACGCGAGCCGCCTGCGCTCTTTGGCGCGGAGCGGGCCAACTCGGAGGGCGAAGACTTCGGCGACCCGGCTGCACTCGCAGCACTCGAGGCCGAGGTGGGCGCACACGCGCTCACCACGCACGCCGGCGGCCCGGTGCTCAGCGGCCGCCTGGCGCGCGAGCTCGGCGTTGCGGTAGTTTCCCCGGCCGACATGCGCGAAATCGTCGGCCTCACCCGCGATGCCAGCGCGCACGAGATCCGCGACGCCATGCAGGCGGCGGCGGCGGCGCAGCCAGCCTGGGAGGCAACCCCGGCGGCGCTGCGCGCCGCATGCCTGGAGAAGGCTGCAGCGCTGCTGCAGCCGCGGCGCGGGCAGTTCCTCAGCCTCCTGGTGCGCGAAGCCGGCAAGACGCTGCCGGATGCGATCGCGGAGCTGCGCGAGGCAGTCGATTTCTGCCGCTACTACGCGGCGCGCGGTCGGGAGTTGTTCGCGGCACCAGTGCAGCTGCCCGGTCCGACCGGTGAGCGCAACACGCTCTCGCTGCACGGCCGGGGCGTATTCGTCTGTATCAGTCCATGGAACTTTCCGCTCGCGATCTTCGGCGGACAGATCACCGCGGCGCTCATGGCCGGCAACACCGTGGTGGCCAAGCCTGCGCCGGCGACGCCGCTCATCGCCCAGGCGATGACGCTGCTGCTGCACGAGGCCGGGGTGCCGGTCGAGGCTCTGCAGCTCACCCCGGCTGACGGACCGGCGTTCGGCGAGGTGGCCCTCACGCATCCCGCGCTCGCCGGGGTCGCCTTCACGGGCTCGACCGCCACCGCCGCCACCATCAACCGCACGCTCGCCAACCGCGAGGGCGCCATCGTGCCGCTCATCGCCGAGACCGGTGGCGTCAACGCCATGGTGGTCGATGCAACGGCGCTCGCCGAGCAGGTGGTCGACGACGTCGTCACCTCGGCATTCACCAGCGCGGGGCAACGCTGCTCGGCGCTGCGCGTCCTGTACCTGCAGGAGGAGATCGCCGAGGCCGTCATCGCCATGCTGATCGGCGCGATGCGCTGCCTGGTGATCGGCGCACCGGGGAACATCGCGACCGACGTGGGGCCGGTGATCACCGAAGCCGCACGCGTGCGCCTCGCACGGCATGCGGAGCGTATGCGCGCGGAGGCGAAGCTGCTGTACGCGTGCGAGCTCGATCCGGCTCTCGCGGCTAAGGGACACTTCTTCCCGCCGCACCTGTTCGAGCTGCGCCGCCTCGATCAGCTGCGGACCGAGGAGTTCGGCCCCATACTGCATGTAGCGCGCTATCGCAGCGGGGAGCTGCCCAAGGTGCTCGCCGCGATCCGCGCCACCGGCTTCGGGCTAACTCTCGGCGTGCAGAGCCGCCTGGAGAGCCTCGCCGAGCACCTGTTCCGCGAGCTGCCGGTGGGTAACACCTACGTCAACCGCAACATGATCGGCGCCGTCGTCGGCGTGCAGCCCTTCGGCGGCCAGGGCCTGTCGGGCACGGGACCCAAAGCCGGCGGCCCGCACTATCTGCTGCGCTTCGCGAACGAGCGCACGCTCACCATCAACACCGCCGCCGTCGGCGGCAATGTCGAGCTGCTGTCCTCTTGACTGCGCTGCCACACCAGATCTCTCGCAGGCCGCGCACAACCCGACAACCGCGGTAGCCGAGTGGATCACAGGGGTATCGGCATGAATCGTCGCGATTTCGTTGAAGCAATCGGTGCGGCCGCGCTCGCCGCCGGCAGCGGCCTTAAGGCTGCGGCCGCGGCGGGCGATGCCACACACGAGACGGGTCGGGGCGCGGACTTCGAAGTCACCGAGCAGTCGATCGCCGCGCTCAGCCGTGCCCAGGCCGACGGCCGCGCGAGTGCCGAGAGTCTCACGCGCGCCTATCTGCGCCGCATCGATCAGTATGACCACACCGGGCCGAAGCTCGGGGCCGTGCTCGCCGTCAATCCGGATGCGCTGACGGCGGCGCGCGCTCTCGATGCCGAGCGCCGTGCGGGCAAGCTCCAGGGGCCTCTGCACGGCATTCCACTGCTTCTCAAGGACAACATCGAGACGCGCGATCCACTGCCCACCACTGCCGGCTCGCTGGCGCTCGCCACCGCCCGGCACTCGGTGGACGCGCCCGTCGCGGCCCGGCTGCGGGCGGCTGGCGCGATCGTCCTCGGCAAGGCGAACCTGAGTGAATGGGCGAATTTCCGCTCGAGCCGCTCGGTGAGCGGGTGGAGCGGTGTCGGCGGTCAGACGCGCTGCCCTTACGATCCGACGCGCAACCCCTCGGGCTCGAGCGCCGGACCCGCTGCCGGCACCGCGGCCAACCTGTGTGCCGCGTCGGTCGGCTCGGAGACCGACGGCTCGGTGCTCGCACCCGCCTCGATCAACGGCCTGGTCGGCGTGAAGCCCACGATCGGCCTCGTGAGCGGCGTGGGGGTCGTGCCGATCACTGCACGCCAGGACACCACCGGGCCGATGACGCGCTCGGTCGCGGACGCGGCACTGCTGCTGTCGGTGATGGCCGAGCCGACGGTGCACTGGGACGGAGTCGCCTCGCTCGAGTCGGCGCCAAGGGGACTGCGCTTGGGCGTGCTGCCGCCGCCCGACTCGACGCACCCGCAGGTGCTGCGAGAGTCGCAGGACTGGTTCAAGCTGCTCGAGCGCGAGGGTTTCACGCTCGTCGACGTGCCAGCGCCTGCGGGCTGGTCGACGCTCCTCGAGGACGAGTTCGAGGTGCTGCTGTACGACTTCAAGGCGGACCTGAACGCGTATCTCGCCCGCTTCAACGGCAAGCTGGCGGTGCGCAGCCTGGCCGATCTCATCGAGTTCAACAACCAGCACGCCGCTCAGGAGATGCCGTTCTTCGGCCAGGAGCTGTTCGTGGAGTCCGAGAAGCGTGGTCCGCGCAGCAGCCCGGCCTATCAGAAGGCGCTGCGCCACATTATCGACATGGCCGACACCAACGGCCTCGGCGCCATCTTCCCGAAGTATCGCGTGGATGCCCTGGTCGCCTCCGGTAACGGTCCCGCGGAACTGATCGATCACGTCTGGGGCGATCACTACGAGAACAGCGGCGGCTGGCCGCCGATGTGCTCGGCGGCCGCCGTCGCCGGCTATCCGAGCCTTACAGTGCCCGCCGGATTCGTCGCGGGGCTGCCGGTCGGAATCCACTTCGTGGCGCCGCGCTTTCGCGATGGGCTGCTGCTTTCCATCGGCCGTAGCTTCGAGCGTGCGCGCAGCGCCCGTCGGCCGCCGAAGCTCACTGCCACCTGATTCGCCACCGGATCTGCGCTGCGGGTGTCGGGGCCGCGTCAGTTCTTCAGCGACGCTGTCAGATTCTGCGCCCGTCGTTCAGTCTCGGCGGCGCGCGCCGCATCGCCGTTCCTTTGGTAAGCCCGGGCCAGGACCTCGAGGCTCCGCGGGTCGCGTCCTGCAGATTTTTCCACTGCCTGCTCGGCGCTCGCGAGCGCGGCGGCGACGTCCCGCAACTCTGCCGGCTCGCAGCTGAGCAGGATCTGCGCGTACTGCGTCAGCTCGTCCGGTGTTGCCGTGGCGCGGTTGGCCAGGTCCCGCGCGATGGCAACGCCGCGCGACGTCAGCGTTCTCGCCTCCGCCACGTGGCCCTGGTGAGCGAGGAGCATGCCCGTCGCGACCAGCGCGTCCGCCAGCTGGCTGCGCATGAAGAGATTGGTCGGCGCGGCGGCAGAGAGCTTCTCGAGGATTGCGAGCGCGCGGCGGTACTCATCGAGCGCGGCCTGCCCGCTGCCGGTCCTGTGCAGCAGGTCGGCCAGCGTCGTGAGCGAGAGCGCAAAGTTGGCGCTCGCCTGGGCATTGTCCGGGTCCGCCGCCGCCAGGCCCTGATTGATCGCGGCCGCGCCACGGGCGTTCTCGAGCGCCTGGGCCAACTCGCCTCGCTGGGTCTGCAGGTCCGCCAGCTTCCGATGACTCAGGGCGAGGATCCTGCGGAATCGGTCGTTCCTGGGATCCTCGGCAGCCAGCGATTGCGCGCGCTCGAGTGCGCCGCGGTAGTTCTCGAGCGCGGCTTCGGCATCGCCCTGTGCCTGCTGCATGTCGCCGATGCGGATCCGCATGACTGCCGCTCCGCCGCGCGCCTTCTGGTCGGCGGGGCTCTCCGCCGCCATGGCGTCGAACACGGCGAGTGCCTGGCGATAGCTCTCCACCGCTCCGGCGCGGTCGCCGAGATTCTGTAACCCGCTGTGCCCCCGGAGATCACCGAGCGACTGATAGCTGTCGGCTAGCTGCACCCGTAGCTCACGGTCGTGAGGCGTGCGGCTCACCAGCATGGCGAAGATCTCCGCCGCCTTGCGCAGGTTTGCTTCCCCGTCCGCCGCCTTGCCGAGAAGCGGCAGAACTTCGCCGAGCGACTGGTAGCTGCGCGCGAGGTAACGCTGTGCCTGCGCATCGCCGCCATCCGCCTGGGTGAGCGCTGCACTGATCACCAGTGCCTTTTGATAGCTCTCTGCCGCCCCTTGTGTGTCACCGAGATTCGGCTCGTATGGATTTCCCTGCAGATCGCCCACTTTGAGGTAGGCCTCCGCCAGCTCGCGCTGCAGGCTCGGGTCTGCCTGCGATTGCGGCGCGAGCTTGCGCAGGTACTCAAGCGCGCGCTGCACCAGGAGTTTGCGCGCCGGCGTCGCTCCCGGCAGGTTCTGGATGGAGCTGTTGAATTCGAACAGGAACGAGGTCGCCAGCTGCCGTACGTCATTGAACTGCTGTTGCGCCCTGGCGCGCTCGGCGCGCGCCACGCGTGCCTGCCAGGAGGTCCCGACGACCCCGGCGACGAGCAGCAGGATGATCGCGCCGGTCGCCCCTACTCCCGTACGGTGGCGCAGCAGGAAGCGGGTGGCGCGATAGGTGGCGGTATCCGCCCGCGCAATCACCGGCAGCTTCGAGAGATGGCGGCTGATGTCCTGCGAGAACTGCTCGGCCGACGCATAGCGCCGCTGCGGCTCCTTGCGCAGCGCCATCAGCACGATATTGTCGAGATCGCCCTGGAGCCGCCGTCGCAGTCTCTCCGGCGTGCCCTCGCCGGGGAGCGCACGCTCGTTGCGCAGCGCAGCGGCGCTCGGCCGTTCGGGCTGTTCCTCGCAGATCGCCCGTTCCAACGCGTTGGCGGATGAGCGGCGTGTCCGATAGGGAGACTGCCCGCAGAGCAGCCAGTAGAGCAGCACACCGAGCGAGTAGACATCGCTCGCGGTGGTCAGCACCTCACCGCGCACCTGCTCGGGACTGGCATACTCGGGCGTGAGCCTTCTCAGCATGGTGCGCGTCGACTCGCTCGGCTGCGCCTCGGGTGAGAGCAGCTTGGCGATGCCGAAGTCGAGCAGCCGGGGTACACCGTCGCGGGTGACCAGCACGTTTCCCGGCTTGATGTCGCGATGAATGATGAGATGCTGATGGGCGTAGTGGACCGCGGCGCAGACGCCCTGGAAGAGCCCGAGTCGCGCGCTGACATCGAGCGTGCGTGCGTCACAGTACCGGTCGATGGGCTCCCCTTCGACGTAGTCCATGACGAGGAAGAGCAGGCCGTCATCGGTCTGCCCGCCGTCGATGATCCGCGTGACGTTGGGATGATCGAGCCGCGCCAGGATCTGCCGCTCGCTCTCGAAGCGCCGCGTCACTTCCTCGCTGTCGAGCCCACGCTCGACGACCTTGATGGCGACCTGCTTCTCGAATGCCTGATCCGCGCGCGCCGCGAGGTACACGCGGCTCATGCCACCACGGCCGAGCTCGCGCACGATGCGGTACGGGCCGATGCGCTGCCCCTCATGCACCGCGGCGGTGCGCTGCTCGAGCACCTTGAGCGCGTCCGCGAACGCGGCGCGGTGCGTGAAGTCGAGCTCGCCACGCCCGTGCGCCGCCAGCAGCGCCTCGACCTCACGGCGGAGTTCCGCGTCGCCGCCGCAGGCCGCGTCGAGCCAGGCCGCCCGGCTCTGCGGCGCGCAGTCGAGTGCCGACTGAAAGATCTCCTCGAGGCGCTGCCAGCGTTCAGCCTGCACGATGAGACTCGGAAGTGATGGCGCGGCGCAGCCAGGCCTTGGCCATTCTCCAGTCGCGTGCGACGGTCGCCGGTGAGACGTTGAGTACCTGCGCCGCCTCTTCGACCGAGAGTCCGGCGAAATGACGCAGCTCGAAGATCCGGCCCTTGCGAACATCGAAGGCCATCAGACTCTCGAGCGCCGAATCGACGGCAATCAGCTCCTCGGCCCGGTCGGCCGAGATGACGGCGACATCCTCCAGGGGCACTGCCGGCGTGCCGCCGCCGCGCTTCGCACGGCACCGCGCTCGCGCGTAGTCCACGAGAACGTGGCGCATGACCTGAGCGGCGACGGCAAAGAAATGATTTCGCGTCTCGCAGTCGAGCTCCGGCTGATCGACCAGACGCAGGTAGGCCTCGTGGACCAGTGCGGTCGTCTGCAACAGGTGATCGGAGCGCTCGGCCCGCATGCAACTCGATGCGAGTCGGCGCAGCTCCTCGTAGACGATGGGCAGCAGCCGGTCGAAGGCGGTCTGGTCCCCGGCGCGCCACTGTGACAGCAGCCGCGTGGTCTCCCCCGGAACTAACACCCCGAATTGATTGGACTTATTCATGCCGGGAGTTCTTCGTGACTCCCCGGCATCGATGCTACCTGAAGCGACTGCCGCTGTGACCGTGAATCGCGCGGCCGATGACACGTTTGAGGTCGGAATGTCGCTTGAGAGTACGTGGGGCTGAGCTTTTGTTCGCGTGCGCGGGCAAGCGCGGACCCGACGGGATCGATGCCGGGGAAAACCATGAGAAACAAAGACTTAACGTTAGCGGCACTGCTGGTGGCCTTGGGGATCCTGTCCGGCTGCGCGGGCGGCGGAGGGCACGGCGGCGGAGGGGGAGGCGGTGGTGGCGGAAACGGGGGGACACCACCCGGCGCGACGCTCACGTCGCTCTCTCCCACAACCGTGACCGCCGGCGGCCCGACATTCACGCTGACCATCAACGGGTCGGGTTTCACCCCCGGCGGTACCGTGAACCTGAATGGCGGGGAAATCGGGCCATACACCTACGTCTCGGCATCGCAGGTGAGTGTCCTCGTCGGTTTCCTGCAGATCCCCGGACCGGGAGCTGCGACGATCGATGTGCAGATTCCCAACGCCAAGAAGTCGAACGGTCTCACTCTGTCGGTCAACTCCTTCAACACATCGGCGTGCGTGCTGTTTGGGCAGTATGATTTTTTCTTCACCGGCTTCGACAGCGCCGGCCCGGTGACCATCGCCGGATCGCTTGGCGTCGACACCGACGGCAACATCACCGGCGAGCAGGACGTCAAGACGAGCACCAGAACCGGCGCGGCCGAGGCCATCACCAGCGGCTCCTGCGTCAACGGCGCCGCCGCCAATACCGGGACACTCACACTGACGAGCGCCAGCGAGACGATCATCTACACGTTCGTCACGCAAACGCACCCCGCGCCGGGCTTCAAGGGCCGCATGGCGGCATCGGCTGCACCGTCCGGCGGCTTCTCAGGGTCCGGGCGCTTCGTGCTCGCGAGCGGCGGGTTCTTGAGCGGGGACTACGTGCTCGGCCTCGTCGGCAGTGACGGGAGCGGCGCGCGCATGGCTGTACTCGGCCGGTTCACCGATACGTCGGCAGGCCTCAATGCCACCGGCACCTTGAGTGGCGGTATGGGCGATATCAACGACAACGGCATGCTCGCCAGTCAAGTCGCGATCGCCGGGTCGATCGGCGCCCCCGATGCGTACTCCCGCTCCGCAGCGTCACTCACCGTGGGCACGCAAACGCTGCAACTGGCCATCTACGTGGCGGGAGCGGCTGCGGGATTCGCCGCCAATGCCGACCCGAGTGCGTCGAGCCCACGGCTCGCCGGCTTCGTCAACGGTCAGGCTGGCGCCGGCGCGTTCAACAACGGCAATCTCGACGCTCCCGTGCTCCTCGCTATGTGGGGAATCAGTCCCGGGCCGCCCGCGTCATCCGACACCACCGTCGGCCTCGCCTCCGGCTTCAATGGTCAGCTCGGGACCTTCAATTTGCTCCTGGACCAGGTCGCCGATGGCAAGGCGTTTCTCGACCAGACCATCACCGGCGCCACCTACAGCATTGCCGCGAACGGCCGCGGAACGACCTCCTTCACCAGTGGCGGCCACCCTCACAACGCCGTCCTCTACCTGGACGATTTCAACGATGGCTACGTCCTCGACACCGGTCCCAACGTGGCTTTTGGCTTCTTCGAGGCGCAGGCGACAGGCCCGTTCAACAATGCTTCCATCCACGGTACCTTCGGCGCCGGCACTTGGTTCTCACCCGTTGCGACGGCACCCAACACGGTCGGTGAGCTCACATTCAACGGCGACCTCACGGTGTCCGGCGCCGCTACCGGGACGTACGCGGTTGACGCATCGGGAAGCGGCCGGGGCACCGCGGCCCTCAACGCACCGCTGTTTGGCGGCAACAACGTGGTGTTCTACATCGGCACGGCGAACTTCGTCGTCATGATGGGCAGCGATGCCGTTACAAACGATACGATCTCGTTCCTGAATCTATAGCGCGCATACACTGACGCGCGCTATGCGGTCGAGGTGGTCAATCATCCGCGCCCGAGCGCGCGAACGATGAATACCGCCCCGAGGACGACGAACAGCGTGCTGGCAACGTAATGTAGCGTCTTGAGTGGTAAGCGCTCGGAAAACGCCTTGCCGAGGAACACCACCGGCGCGTTGGCGAGCACCATGCCCGCCGTGGTGCCGGCGACCACCACTGCCAGGTTCGCGTAGGCAGCGGCGAGCGCCACGGTGGCGATCTGCGTTTTGTCACCCATCTCAGCCAAGAAGAACGCCACCAGGCTCGCCACGAAGGCGCTCGCCCGGCGGCTGTCACCCGTTCTCTCCTCGAGCGCATTGGGCCGCAGTGCCCACACGGCCATGCCGAGCATGCTCATCCCCACCAGCGCATCGAGCAGTGTGGGCGTCAGGAACTTTGCCAGCCGCGCCCCGATGAAACCTGCGGCGGCGTGATTCGCCAGCGTCGCACACGTCACGCCGGTGAGGATGGCCCAGGGCCTGCGGTAATGCGCCGCCAGCATGAGCGACAGGATCTGCGTGCGGTCACCCATCTCCGCGATGGCCACGGTGGAGAGGGAAACGAGGAAGGACTCCATGCGAACCGCTCCAGGCCGAGCGGGCCACGACCACAGCAGCAACCCCGCCCGCTCGTAGCGGAGGCACTGCCGTTGGTCTCGCCATGCCGCGTCAGGCCCCGCACGCCATGAGCCCTCGGGCTCAAGTGTGTTGACGTGCGGCCCGGGTATCCGGGCGGCTACTCCCCAAGGAGTGCGCGCTTTGTATCAGGTGGGCTGGCGCTTGGCAATCACGGGCGGTCGCACCGCGCGCTCGCCGGCCAGCATGAGTTTCCCGCTGCCGGCGCCGCTGCCGTCATGGCCTCGGCACCTCACCGAGTTGCTCGATGAGCGCTGCGAGCGAGTCGACGGGCGCCGAGCAGGCGCTGCCGCGGCAGAGGTAGGCGACCGTGCCGGCGCGCGGCGTCTTGGCGGCGAGAGCGGGCGGCAGGTCCGCCGCCTCGGCGGGAATCGCGAGAGTGAGGCGGTGCGGGGCGTAGAGGCGCGCCAGCTCGAGCCGCCAGCCGTCGATGGTCCGCGCCTCGCCGCGCAGGATCACGATCTCCGGGGGGTCGAGCAGTTCCTCGAGCGCGCCGAGGAGGCTCACGTGCGCCAGCGGATTGCGCAACAGCGCCGGCCAGGCCGCGCGCAGCGTACCCTCCGCGGCGGCGAGGTAGCGCGGCTCGGCGAGCAGGTGCCCCATGCGCAGCAGCACGCGTGCCGCGATGCCGTTACCCGCGGGCGTCGCATCGTCGCTGAAGGACTTGCTGCGCAGGATTAGTGTCTCGTGATCGTCCGCGGTGAAGAAGAACCCGCCCGCGGCCGCGTCGGCGAAGTGCTCGAGCACCACGTCCATGAGTTGCCGCGCGAGCGCCAGCTCGTCCGCGGCGAAGCGCACCTGCTGCAGCTCGAGAATCGCATCAGCCAGATAGACGTAGTCGTCGAGATAGGCGTTGAGGTGCGCGCGCCCGTCCATGTAAGTGGCGAGCAGCCGCCCGTCGCGCCACAGCGTCGCGCGGATGAAGTCGAGCATGCGGGTGGCACGGGCCGCCAGGTCATCGCGCGAGAGCGCGCGCGCCGCGATCGCCAGGCCGCGGATCGTGAGCGCGTTCCATGCGGTGAGCACCTTGTCGTCGCGCGCCGGGGGCACGCGCTGCGAGCGTACCGCGAGCAGCTTGCGACGCGCCGCATCGATGAGTGACTCGACCTCCGCGGGCGTGCAGCCGAGCTGCCGGGCGATATCCTCGGTGGACGCCACCACGCGCAGCTGCCAGCGGCCCTCGAAGTTGGCGTCCCGGTCGAGTCCGAAGCGCGGCGCAAACGCCGCGAACTGCTCCGCGGTCAGCGCGGCGCGCACCTCCTCGCGGTCGAAGACGTAGTACCGGCCTTCGTGACCTTCCGCGTCGGCATCGAGGCTCGAGTAGCAGCCACCCTCGGGTGACTGCATCTCGCGCAGCATCCAGCCGGCCGTCTCCTGCACGACGCGCGCATAGAGAGCGTCGCGGCCGGCGAGAGCGGCCATGGCGTAAGCCGCGAGCAGCGCACCGTTGTCGTACAGCATCTTCTCGAAGTGCGGGATCATCCAGTACTCGTCGACCGCGTAGCGGCAGAAGCCCCCGCCGAGCTGATCGTAGATGCCACCCTGGGCCATGCGCCGCAGCGTGAGCGTCGCCATGTAGAGCGCCTGTGCATCGGGCTCGGGCTCACTCTGGCTCGCACGCCAGCGGCGCAGCAGCCACTCGATTGTCTGCGGGTGCGGGAACTTGGGCGCACCGCCGAAGCCGCCGTTGCGGCTGTCGAAGGCGCGTGCGAGCTGCATGCGGCAGGCCGCGAGCGGTGCTGCCGTGAGCTCGGTGTCGGCTGCTGCGGGCGCGGGGTTGAGCTCGGCGAACGCCGCCATGAGCGCCTCGTTCTGCGTGCGCAGCTCCGCGGCATGCTCGCGGTAGTACTCGGCGACGCGCAGCAGCACGTCCTTGAAGGCCGGCAGGCCGTAGCGGGCCTCGTGCGGAAAGTAGGTGCCGCCGAAGAACGGGCGCTGATCCTCGTGCGTCAGGAACATGGTGAGCGGCCAGCCGCCGCCGCGCTGTGTCAGCATCTGCTGCGCGATCTGGTAGATGCGATCGATGTCGGGGCGCTCCTCGCGATCGACCTTGATGTTGACGAAATTGTCGTTGAGGATGCGCGCGGTGTGTTCGTCTTCGAAACTTTCCTTTTCGAGGACCGAACACCAGTGACACGCGTTGTAACCGACGCTCAAATGGATGGGTTTCTTTTCCTGACGCGCTCGCTCGAGCGCCTCAGCTCCCCATGGATACCACTCAACGGGGTTGTGCGCGTGTTTCCTGAGGTAAGGGCTCGTCTCGCCGATCAGGTGGTTGGTGTACTTCGGCACGCCGTCGCTATGCAAATGCCTTATCTGCATCATGCTTCCGATCGCGGCGCTGCACGCGCCAGCGCGTCCGCAGATTCACAGCGCTCTCGACATAGATCTTGCCATTGTCTCTGCAGCGTATCCGGTATATCCAGGTCACGTTTTCCAGGGTCGCTGCGTGGTCTGTATACTCCGATTGCGCATTTCCCGCAGCGAAATCTCATGCCCCAGACGGCGAGTTCTCATACACATACTGCCGCGGAGCCTGCACGCGTGCTGCGGCTGAAGCGCGGCGAGGAGCGGCGGCTGGCCGCCGGGCACCTGTGGGTGTTCAGTAACGAGGTCGATACCGACAGCACGCCACTCGGGCAGTTCGCTCCCGGGGCGGTGGCGGAGCTGCGCTCGCACCGTGATGCCTTCCTCGGCTACGTATACGTCAACCCGCACGCACTCATCTGCGCGCGCATCCTCTCGCGCGATGCGGCGCAACCGGTGGGCGTCGCGCTCATCGAGCGCCGCCTGTCGGCCGCGCTTGCGCTGCGCGAGCGGCTGGGCAGCGCGCGCTTCTGCCGCTGGGTGTTCGGCGAGTCGGACCTGCTGCCGGGTCTGGTGCTTGATCGCTACGGTGATCTCGTCGTCGGGCAGATCGCCACGGCCGGTATGGAGGCGCTCAAGGACGAAATAGTGCGCGCCGTGCGCAACGTGGTGAACCCGCACGCCCTGTACTGGAAGAACGACTCGGCGGCGCGCGAGCTCGAGCATCTGCCGCAGCTCGCCGCGGCCGCCTTCGGCGAGATCCCCGCAGAGATCGAGGTGGAGGAAGGCGGACTAAAGTTCGCCGCACCGCTCGCCGCCGGGCAGAAGACCGGCTGGTACTACGATCAGAGCGGCAACCGCGCGCGGCTCGCGCGCTACGTCGCCGCCGGCGCCCGCGTGCTCGATGTGTGCTCGTACGTGGGCGCGTGGGCGCTCGCGGCGCTGCGCCACGGGGCGCGCTCGGCGCACTGTGTGGACTCATCGCAGGCGGCGCTCGCTTTTGCGCAGGCCAACGCCGCCCGCAACGGCACGGCGGTCGAGCCGCTGCACGCGGACGCCTTCGAGGCGTTGAAGATGCTCGCCGCGCGCGGCGAGCGGTTCGACCTCGTGGTGCTCGATCCGCCGGCGTTCATCAAGCGCAAGAAGGACATCCCGCAGGGCCAGGCGGCCTATCGCAAGCTCAACCAACTCGCCCTGGCAGTGCTCGCGGACGAGGGGCTGCTGGTGTCATGCTCCTGCTCCTATCATCTCGCCGCCGACGAGCTGCTCAACGCGATCCAGAGCGCGGCGCGCCACGCCGCCCGTTTCGTCCAAGTGCTCGAGGCGGGTGGTCAGTCTCCCGACCACCCGGTGCATCCGGCCATCCCGGAAACCCGCTACCTCAAGGCGTTCTTCTGCCGCGTGACGCGCGCGGTCGGCTAAACTTCGCGCGTGGCGCTGACTTACCCGGTTTTCAACCCGATCGCCTTCGCGATCGGCCCGCTCAAGGTGCACTGGTACGGGATCATGTACCTGCTGGGCTTTGCGGCCGCCTGGTGGCTCGCGCGGCTGCGCGCCACGAAGCCCGGCTCGACCTGGAAAGCCAACGACGTCGACGACCTGATCTTCTTCGCCATGCTCGGCGTGATCCTCGGCGGGCGCATCGGCTATGTGCTCTTCTACGGCCTCAAGTTCTGGGCGAGCGACCTGTGGTATCCGCTCAAGATCTGGGAGGGCGGCATGTCCTTCCACGGCGGCCTGCTGGGCGTCATCGTGGCGCTGGCGCTGTTCGCCTGGCGTCGCGGACGCAACGTCGCCGACGTCTACGATTTTACCGCGCCACTGCCGTGCCTCGGGCTGTTCTTCGGTCGTCTCGGCAACTTCATCAACAGCGAGCTGTGGGGCAAGGTCACCACGGTGCCGTGGGGGTTTCGCGTCAACGGTGAGGTGCGCCATGCGTCGCAGCTCTACGAGGCGGCTCTCGAGGGCCTGGTGCTGTTCTGTGTCATCTGGTGGTTCACCTCCCGCCCGCGGCCGCGCCTCGCGCCGTCGGGCCTGTTCCTCGCCTTCTACGGCGTCGCGCGCTTCCTCATCGAGTTCGTGCGCGTGCCGGATGAGCATATCGGCTACCTCGCCGGCGGCTGGCTGACCGAGGGTCAGGTGCTGTCGGTGCCGATGATCCTCGCCGGCCTCGGCATGCTCGCCTGGGCCTACCGGGTACGCGAGCCGTCCGGCAACTTCGCCACCGCGCAATGAAGCAGTACCTGGAGCTCATGGGGCGGGTGCGCACGCACGGCGTGCGCAAGGCCGACCGCACTGGCACCGGCACGCTGTCGGTGTTCGCCCACCAGATGCGTTTCGACCTCGCGGCGGGCTTTCCGCTGGTCACTACCAAGAAAATCCATCTGCCCTCGGTGATCTACGAATTGCTGTGGTTCCTGCGCGGCGACACCAACGTCGCCTGGCTGCGCGAGCATGGTGTCACGATCTGGGACGAGTGGGCGGACGTGCACGGGGAGCTCGGCCCGGTATACGGCAGGCAGTGGCGTGCCTGGGGCGCCGCCGACGGCCGCCGCATCGACCAGATCGCCGCGGCCATCGAAGGGTTGCGACGCAATCCGGATTCGCGCCGCATACTGGTGAGCGCCTGGAACGTCGGGGAGCTCGAGCGCATGCGCCTCATGCCCTGTCACGCGTTCTTCCAGCTGTACGCGGCGGCCGGAAGGCTGTCGTGTCAGCTGTATCAGCGCAGCGCCGACGTGTTTCTCGGTGTGCCTTTCAACATCGCCAGCTACGCGCTGCTCACGCACCTGTTCGCGCAGCAGTGCGATCTCATACCCGGGGAGTTCATCTGGACCGGTGGTGACTGCCACCTCTACCTGAACCACCTCGAGCAGGCCGACCTGCAGCTCGCGCGTACGCCGCTGCCGGCACCAAGGCTGGTGATCGGCCGCCGGCCGGCGAGCATCTTCGCGTACCGCTACGAGGACTTCGAGTTCGTGAACTACCAGCATCATGCGGCGATCCGTGCGCCGGTGGCGGTGTAGGCGTGTCGTCGCCCGACAAGCGGCGGCCGCTCATCGAAGTGCGTGCCTCGCCGGTACACGGCCTGGGGGTGTTCGCTGCGCAGCGCATCCGCAAGGGCACGCGGGTGATCGAGTACCTCGGTGAGCGCGTGTCACACGCGGAAGCCGACCGCCGCTACGAGGATAAGGACGCGAACGACAATCACACGTTCCTGTTCATTGTGGACGAGCGCACCGTGATCGACGCCGGCGTCAATGGCAACGCGGCGCGCTTCGTCAACCACGCCTGCCGCCCGAATTGCGAATCGGTCATCGAGAACCGCCGCGTGTTCATCGACGCGCTGCGCACCATCGAGCCGGGCGAGGAGCTCACCTACGACTACCAGATCGCGCGTGAGCCGGACGATCCGCCGGACGTCGACGAGATCTTCGCCTGCCGCTGTGGGCTGGAAGGCTGCCGCGGCACGATGCTGTGGCCGCCACGGCGTCGCGCCGCGGCCGGGCAGCGCGCGCCGCGCCGCCGCTGAAGCCTCACTCCGGCAGAAGGCCTACTCAGCCGCATGAGCTCCGCGCAACGCTGGAACCTGTCCTCGCTCGTGGGCGCAGTCGGCGTCGTCTACGGTGACATCGGCACCAGCCCCCTTTACACCATGCAGGAGGCGGTGAATGCCGCCGGTACCTTCAACCCCACCGCGGTGCTTGGCGTGCTGTCACTGATCTTCTGGAGCCTCGTCATCTCGGTCACGCTGAAGTACCTGACGGTCATCATGCGGGCCGACAACGATGGCGAAGGCGGGATCCTCGCATTGTTCGCTCTCGCCCAGCGGCGGCTCATTCCCGGCAGCACCTGGGGCAGGGTCGCGGTCGCGCTGGCGCTCGCCGGCACCGCGTTCTTCTTCTGCGACGCGCTCATCACGCCGGCCATCTCGGTGCTGAGTGCGGTCGAGGGCCTGGCGCTGCTGAGCCCCGATCTGCGCAAGGCAGTGATCCCCATCACCCTCGTCGTGCTGACGGTGCTCTTCGCCTACCAGCGCCACGGCACCACGCGCGTCGGGAAGCTGTTCGGGCCGATCATGGTGATCTGGTTCCTCGCGATCGCCGTCATCGGCGCCGTGCCGATCCTGCGCCACCCCCAGGTGTTGGCAGCGCTCAATCCGCTCGCGGGCCTTGCACTGCTCGTGCACCGCCCGCCGGTGGCGCTGGCCATCATCGGGGCGGTATTCCTCGCCCTCACCGGCGCGGAAGCGCTATACGCGGACATGGGACATTTCGGGCCCCAGCCGGTGCGCAGCTCGTGGTACGTGCTGGTCGGACCTGCGCTGGTGCTCAACTATTTCGGCCAGGGCGCGCTGCTGCTCGAGCTTGGCCAGCCGCTCGAGCACCCGCTCTACCACCTGGTGCCGGCCGCGCTGCTGCCGTGGCTGGTAATGCTCGCCACCGCGGCCACGGTCATCGCCTCGCAGGCAACCATCTCCGGGGCGTTCTCCATGGCCCGCCAGGCGGTGCACCTCGACCTGCTGCCGCGGCTGCGCGTGCTGCAGACCTCGGCTCTCGAGCAGGGTCAGATCTACGTGCCGGTGGTGAACTGGCTGGTGTTCATCGCCGTGTGCGCGTTCGTGGTCGGCTTCGGCTCCTCGGATGCACTCTCGGGCGCTTACGGAGCGGCCGTGGTCGGCACCATGGTCGTGACCACAGTGCTCGGCGCGTTCGTTGCCGCAACGCAATGGAACTGGCCAGAGTGGCAGGTGGTGGTGGTGTTCGCGCTGTTCCTGGTGACCGACAGCGCCTTCGTCGTCGGCAACATGACCAAGGTACCGAGCGGCGGTTGGATCCCCCTCACGCTGGGCGCCGTGCTGTACCTGATCTTCACCACCTGGCGCAACGGCCGGCTCGAGCTGCGGGCGGCGCTGGCGAAGCTCGCCGTACCGCGCCGCGAGCTGCCGAAGCTGGTGGCCGGGGTGCACCGCGTGCCGGGGACCGGCGTATTTCTCGCCAGCAGCTCGAAGCTCGTGCCGTCCGCGCTGATCCGTAACATCGAGCACAACGGCGTGATTCACCAGCGCGTCATCATCCTCAATGTCGAGATCATCGACTCGCCGCGTCAGGACCCGGTGCAGCGGCTGCAGATCGAGGAGTCCGCGCCCGGCGTCTTTTTCATTACCGCCCGCTTCGGCTTCATGGAGACACCCGACGTGGCCGAGGCGCTCAAGGCCTGTCGTGCCCGCGGCCTGCGGGTGTTCACCGAGGACAGCTCGTTCTTCGTCGGCCGCCACCTGGTGCGGGCGCGACCGCTGCCGGGGTTGCGGGGACTGCAGCGGCGGCTGTTTTCGCGCATGCAGCAGTACAGCACCCAGGCAGCCGAGTTCTTCCGCATGCCCTTCCGCGACGTCGTGATTCTCAACACCGCGGTCGAGATCTGACCGCGTCGCCAACAACGGACGATTGGATTTGCGGGGGGCAGCCTTGCAATAATGCGCGGCCATGTCCGCCGCCCGGCCCCTGGTCTCACTGATCGTTGCCATGGCGCAGAACGGTGTCATCGGCCGGGCCAACGCGCTGCCCTGGGAGCGGCTGCCGGAGGATCTCAAGCGCTTCAGGGCCTTCACCCTCGGCAAGCCCGTGCTGATGGGCCGCAAGACGTTCGAGTCGATCGGCCGCCCGCTCCCCGGACGCGCCAACCTGGTGTTGACGCGCGATCGTGCCTGGTCGGCACCCGGTGTGGTGGTGGTGCATTCGGTGGAGGAGGCGCTGGCACAGGCGGCCGACAGCCACGAGCTGGTGGTGATCGGCGGCGCGGAGATCTACCGCCTGGTGCTGCCGTTTGCGCGCCGCATGTATCTGACACACGTGCACGCGGATGTCCCGGGCGACACCTTCTTTCCCGATTTCGATCCCACGCAGTGGGACGACGTCGAGTGCCGCATGCAGCCGGCGGATGACGCGCACGCCTACCCGGTGACCTTCATGACGCTCGAGCGGCGCAATGCGCCCGAGGCGCCACGACATCACTGACGCGGCGCGCGCGGCGCTCCCAGAGCCTGTCGCCTGCCTTCGGGGTATTGCCATGTTCACCTACGTCTGCCTCGGCACCAACAATCCTGAGCGCGCCGCGCGCTTCTACGATGCGGTGCTCGGAGCGCTCGGTCACCGCCGCTGCGAGGTGTCCGACCAGTGGCAGGAGGCCGGCTGGCGGGGCTGGGGCCACTACGAGAGGAACGGCGTCACGGAGCTCGCGGTGTGGGTGTGTCCGCCATATGACGGGCGACCCGCGAGCGTGGGCAACGGCACGATGGTGGCTTTCAGTGCCCGCTCCTGGCGGGCGGTCGAGCAGTTTCATGCCCAGGCGCTCGCGCACGGCGGTACCTCGGAGGGCGCCCCGGGACTGCGGCCGCAGTACCACCCCGACTTCTACGCCGCCTACGTGCGCGATCCGGACGGCAACAAGCTGGCGGCGGTGTGCCGGGGATTTACCTCGCCGCAGGGCGAGTGAGGGTGCTTGCGTGGCGAGCTGGCCGGCCGGACCGTCAGCCGATGGGCGGCAGGCGCTCGCGGATCAGCTCGCCCGCGCGCGCAGCGTCCGGCTCGCTATCGTCGCCGGGGTCGAGCTCCTCGAGGAGCTGCGCCTGCACGGCGCCGCGGCGCAGTGCCTCGGCGTACGGGATCTCGGGGTGGAACATGACCATCGAGTAGCGCGGGATGAAGCGCTCGGGAAAGCGCCGCTCGAGTGCCATGGCGATGGCCTTGCGCCGCAGGAAGTGTGCATCGAGCACCGCATCGCGCATCTCGCCGTAGTTCTCGAGCGCCATCTGCGCGATCGCCGCGGTGTTCTCGCGCCGCAGCCGCTCGAACTGCGCGAACAGCGACTGCCAGTCGGCGTGCTGACCGAGCAGCGCATCGAGCACCACGCAGTCCTCGAAAGCGGCATTCATGCCCTGGCCGTGAAAGGGCACGATCGCGTGGGCGGCATCACCGAGCAGCAGCACGCGAGCACCAACGTGCCAGGGTGCGCAATGCACGGTGCCGAGCTGCCCCTGCGGATGGCTCGCGAACTGTGCGGTCAGCTGCGGCAGCAGCGGCACGGCATCGGCGAACTCGTGCGCGAAGAACTCCGTCACCGCCTCCGCAGTGGCGAGCGCGGCAAAGCTCGGCGAGCCCTGGCGCGCGAGGAACAGCGTCGCGGTGAAACTGCCGTCGGTGTTCGGCAACGCGATCAGCATGAAGCCACCGCGCGGCCAGATGTGCAGCGCGTTGCGCTCGAGCGCTGCGCCGCGCTGCGCCGGCACGGTGAGCTCCTTGTAGTCGTGGTCGAGCCAGTCCTCGCGCACCTCGAGGAAGCCCGCGGCCGCGAGGCTCGTGCGCACGGCAGATCCTGCGCCGTCGGTGGCAATGGTGGGTGCGAGCTCGACCTGGTACTCGCCGCCGCCGCCCTGGTCGCGCAGCCGCAGCCACCCGCTCTCGATATCCGCCCCGAGGCACAGCTGGTTGAAGCGCACGGCGACGCCGCTGTGGCGCGTGGCTTCCTCGATCAGCACTCGGTTGAGCTCGGCGCGGCCCACCGACCAGATGACCTCGTGCTCGCGCTGCCCGTAGGGTTGCAGTGCCACGTGACCCGAGCGCTCGTGCACCATGCGCCCGCGCATGGGAATCAGCAGCGGGCGCACGCGCTCCAGGACCCCGGCGCGCTCGAGCGCGCGCATGCCGCGGGCGGCCAGCGCCAGGTTGATCGAGCGCCCGCGCTCGGGCCGCACCTGCCGGGGATCGGCGCGCCGCTCGTAGAGCGTGACCGTCAGTCCGCGGCGCGCCGCCAGCAGCGCGAGCAGCGCGCCGGCGAGCCCGGCGCCGACGATGTTGAGCGAGCGG